>ULTU01023381.1_pt1 | contig 111740 bp, 138 predicted proteins | sample 1957861 | NCBI WGS metagenome assembly ULTU01 (sample SAMEA4835742, study PRJEB28245) | human gut metagenome | biome: gut microbiome; material: fecal sample | place: Denmark | collected 2008
TTGGTTGTGATGAATTAACATCCCTTATTGAAGATAAAAGAAATAGATTGAAAAATAACACTAATAATTCTATAATAAAGATAAATAAGAAATTAAAAGAAGATTTGGAACAGGCATATGATAGAATTCGTAGCCTTGAAACCCAAAATGATTCTAATAACTTACTTGCTGAGATAAGTTTTTTACGCTCACAATTAGCGTTAATAAAAGAAAATATTACTTCTCAAGCTAAAGATAAAGATTCCTTATTAAAAGAAGTTAAAAAACTTAATAAACTTCTAAAAGAAAAAGAAAATTCATTAGTAGAACAAAATACACTGTTAACCGATGCTAATGAAACTTTAAAACAGAAAATAGTTCAATTAGAATCACAAAAATCAGATTTAATTTCTAAAAATAAAAGCTTACAAGAAACAGTAGACTATGCCGTTTCATTCGTGAATAAATGCAAGAAATCTTATAAGGCTTTAACTGAATCATTTACTTTATCTAAGAATAAGAATTCTAATCTAGCGACTAAGCTACAGGAAGTCCAAAATAAATTAAATGAATCTACAAAGAATCTTGCGAATGCTAGATCACAATCTGAGGAAACTCAAAGACTTAACAAAGCACTCCGGGAAGAGTACTTAAGACAACAAGAGGATATTTATGGAAAAAATCTTTCGATGACTAGGAGAAAGATGAATGAAGCGAAATCGTTAAAAGATATTGACTTACTTATATCCCAGGAAACCTCTTTTGCTAATAGTGCACGTCCAAGTATAAAAAATGCTATAACAGAATCTGAAAACATTTATGGTAATAGTTCACAAAATCCCGGGGAAATCTCAGTAATTCGTGAAGCATTAAGAGCAAATAGAAAATTGTAACTTAAAATAGAAGGAGATTAATATTATGCCAAACATTAATTTACAAGAGGCCACAAGTAGATATTTAATGGAAGGTTCACCCCTGGTAAAGAAATGGGGTACCAAACTTACAGAGGTTAATTCAATTCTCAAAGAAGAGGGTCAGCGCCCAATGAATCTTGAGAAGCAGGTTGCACTTGCTAAGGTTCTTGAGAATACCCAAAATAGAATTAATTATGAACTTCGTGAGTCCACACAGAATACCATGGTGGGTCCTTACAAGAGATACGCCCTTGATATTATTTCAAGTATGATTCCTAATCTTATAGCTTTTGATCTTGTTAATGTTCAACCTATTGAAAATAAGATGGGAATTATCAATTATGTTAAATATACCGCCGGATCTAACAAGAATCCTCAGCAGGTTGGTAGTGAGTTAGCCAGCACCTTTAATTTTACTGGTGCAGATGTTGCCGGTAAGGAATATTACACTGCCCAAACAGTCCAGGATGAACCCATTGTATTCACCACTGAAGGTAATGTAATTACATTCTCTCTTCCCTGGCATCCTATTATTGCTGGTAATGTTAAACTCAGCATTGGTTCTGTTTCTGACATTATGGATAATCCTGGTGAAAAAGATCCTCACACCAATATGGTTGTTGAAGGAACTCTTACCGGTACTGGTGTGACAGGTACCATTAATTACATGAGTGGTGTTGGTACCCTTACTCTTCCTGGTGCACCCGCCCCAGAGGATATGCTTATTGGTTCTTGGGTATTCAATAATGAGTATGCCCCAGTTGATGTTCCTGAGCTGAATCTGTCCATTGAAAGCATACCTGTTATTGCTAGAAGTCGTAAGCTCAAAGCCCTTTGGTCTTTTGATGCCGCTTATGAAATGCAGAAAGAGTATGGTCAGGATCTAAACGGTCTTCTGGCGGCTCAAGCAGCGGCGGAAATCGCACATGAAATTGATGTTGAAATCGTTAATGACCTTTATGCTGGTGCTTTCACTAAGGGTTATACCTGGGATGCCACTGTTCCGGTTGGTGTAGCACAGGCTAACCACTTTGAGTCCTTAAAGACAACATTCAATAAAGCCTCAAACAAGATTTTCCAGGATACCAAGCGTGCAATGGGTAACTTCGTTGTAGTTGGTACCAATGTTGCTACTGTTATTGAGTCCTCACTGTCCTTCCAGGGTAATGCTGATAATAGCAATGTTATTGGACCTTACCTTATGGGTGTATGGGGTGGTTATAAGGTTTATAAAGATCCTTTCCTCCGTCCTGATCAGTTCGTTGTAGGTTATAAGGGTTCCAGCTTATTCGATGCCGGATATTGCTATGCTCCTTACATGCCGCTTGCTACTACCCAGATGCTTATGCTGGCTGATTTCCAGGGACAGCAGGGTTGGGCCACAAGTTATGGTAAGAAGATGCTCAATAATAAGATGTATGTTTCCGGTACCATTAGTGGTTTAGTCTAATGGGTATGAAATAAGGTACATTTAATAACATTTAATTTTATATACCCTCCCTCCTATGGTCCTTTCCTTTAGGGAGGGAGGGTAATTTTTAAGAAAGGAAATAAAGAAGTTATGTCAAAACTTACTTTTACAAATAAAGATAAATTTGCAAAGGAAGTAATTGGTTATAAATCATATAAAAAGTATGTCATTCCTGCCGCCACAGAAGATGGTCCTGGTACTTTAGAAATGGATGTAAAGGATCTTATTATTGCCACTGAAAAGGATATTGTTAACCATTATATGGAAATATACAAAGATTCTGAAATTGAAATAGTTTCGGATGGTATAGAAGAAGGAATGCCTACCCCAATTCATTACGGAACAATGCAAATAATTACACCAAAGGGTGTTATATCTGGTGATGATGATAATCTTTCAGCAGTATATGATAACAAAATTTCGCTTGAATACGCTGAAAAGGATACTTCAATTGGAAGAATGCAAGATGGTTATTGGGTGGGTGTAAAGATTGTGGCACCAACCGAATTAACAGATGACAGTGTTGTAAAATTTAAGTCATATCAACCACTTCGTGATTCCCAGTGGAGTGAAGAAAAAGAATTTTCTAAATGCAAAGATGGGGATTTCTTTATGGAATCCTGGGTCTATATCAATAAAGAAATTATTGATAAAGCAATTTCTTCCGGAACAAATATTACAAAAGAACATAAATTTGATTGGAATGGTACCGGCAGTTTTGAACAATCTTTTACAATTTCAGTTAATCCCAGGAAGGTACATTTAAAAGAACCCGGTGTTACTGAATAAGTAAATTTATAAGGGGGCATTTAATTTATGAAAAGGGAAGAATATATTTCAATCATAAAGGCACAATTAGGTGCCCCAATTCTGGACATTGAATTAACAGATGAAGATATTGGTAGAATTGTAGATATTGCTTTTAAGGAACTCAATAATTATATTGATACTACATATTTTGAAACAGTTACATATACCGGACCTTGTATTGATGTTTCAAACTTAAAGGTAAAGGCAGTTTTATATGTCACAAGGGGAACCCTAACTACTAATAATGCGAATTTTACAAATAGTAACCAATTATTATTTGGAACAAATTACCTAATAACCAATAAATATTCAACAATGAATGGTTACAAAGGTACTACCTCAAATTTAATGTCAGGGTACATTACCTCCCTATTATACCAACAGATAAGAAATACAATTGAACAGGATTTAGACTTCACATTTGATAAACGCTCACAGAAATTATATTTGGTACAACAGATTCCGGCAAGTAACCAGATCACTATTGTTTATAATAAAATTCTTGAGAATGTTGAAGAAATTGAGGATGAATACTGGATAAATTATATGATTAGACTGGGTATGGCATATGTTAAACAAACCCTTGGTAGAATAAGAAGTAAATACAAAATGACCTCTGCCCCATATGAATTAGATGGGGACACCCTATTAAATGAGGCACAATCAGAACTTTCGGAAATAAGAGAATTTTTAAGGTCAAATGATAATTTAATTTTTCCAATAGATTAAGGAGGAAATACGAATGTCAAATGCTATGAATTTTGCTACCAGGCTTATTCTAAAAGAGTCTGCTAAAAAATTGGTAGAAGATACCGAAACACTACTTGATAATAATTTTGATAATAATGAGGATGAACAAAACACAGAACAGACAGATCCTACAGAGGATGTTGAAACAAAAGTGGACGAAAACACCGATGAATTCCAAGAATCCCTGGACGATATGATTTTCTTCTGTGCAAATTGTAATAAACATTTCATTGCAACGAAAGATACCCCAGAGGATATGATATGCTGCCCAGTTTGTGATAATAGGGACTTAATAGTTAACGTTGGTTCTGCAGAACAGGCCCTCGAAAATCCTGAAAATGAAGAGGTAGCAGAAGAATTAGAAGACCAGGAAGAAAAAGAAGAACCCACTGAAAACCCAGAAGACGAAACAGAAGTCGATGAAGATTTAGATTTCGATGAAAGTGGCCTTGAGGAAAGCCTTGGTGTTCTTGCCTCCAATTATTCTGGTTTAAAGGAATGCAAAGTTAAAATTGTGGGTTCCTACATAAAGGAAGGTAAGATGGTTGTAAATGGTCGTCTTAATGGTAAGCCCTTCGGTATGATTCTTGAAGGTTTAGACCTTAAAAAGAAGTCAATGATCCTTGAAGGTACTTGCAATATGCTTCCGAAATGCAAAGTAAAAATTGCAGCAGTATTAGAAGGAAATGTTTTAAAGACCGGAAGACTTGGTTATGGTCTGCTTCATGAATCAAAGAAGATTCGTGGTATTGTGAAAAAGTAAGGAAAAATGCTATGGTACGGTTAGACGAGGTAACAAGGAAAGAATTATTGGATAAGATGAAAATGGAAACTCCTGAAAGATATGCAAGGAGAATGAATTACATTTCATCAATGAAACCTCTCCCTTTGGCTAAAGATTTATTTTTAAATACCGGAACTCTAACCGTACCTATGCAAATTGGGGATTATATTGTCACCATTCATATAAGTGGTATTTTAAAGGAAATAAACGATGAAATGGTAGCCCAACATAAAGATTTACCAGATCGTGCCCTAACATATAAAGCATTAAGAAACGCTGTTGATAAATCAAATATTTATGTAAATTGTGAATGTGGTGATTTTAGATACCGTCATGCCTATCATGCCACTATACAGGATTTTAAATATGGGTCACCTGAACGGCGTCCAGCTAATATAACCAATCCAAATAATAAAGGTTCGGTTTGTAAACATATTGCGGTGGCGTTGGTTAGACCATCACAGTGGTTAAAATATGTTGCCGGTTGGATTTGTACAATAATTCGGGCATATATTATAAATAGAAGAAGTGAAATGACCCCAGAGGAGTCAATAAACGATTTGGAAAAAGAACGTGAAGTTAAATCCCCGGAAGAAATTAAAACAGATTCTAATCAAAACGAACCTGAAAATACCGAAAATGAAGAAAACGAAACAGAGACTGAAAATATTCCTGATTCAGATTTAGAAGTAAAGGAAGAGGATATTGAGGTATAAAAAATTATGGGTACTCTTTATTCAGATGATTTAGATAGATTTCAAATAAGACAATTTAAAGAAGCCGCAAAATTAAGAGGAACAACAGTGGTCTTTCTAAAAACTTTGAATGAAAGTAAGGACTTATATACTGATATTGATATTGAAACATCTGAAGAGCCCATTTATATAGATATTTTGTTCCAACAATTCCCACAAAATAAAAGAACATTGCAAAAAGAAGGTTGGTATAATAAGGATAGGGAAGAAGAAAACCCAATGACAATGCAGGTTCCTTTAGATTTAAATATTTTAAAACAGTGGCAGATTGTGTTATTCCCTTATGATACACAGGCCCCATTAAAATATTATAAACCCTATCAAATTACCAAAATTAGTACAAGGGTTGAACACCCAAATTTTTACACGGTTGCGGCGGTGCCATATTATTATGATACCTCCCCATTAATTAATAGAACCGAAAGTTCAAACTTTATAAAAAATATTTAAACTATGAAATGTATCATTGAATTAACTCAATTTAATATTATAAATTCAAAATGTAAACAGCAGTTTAAAAGATTTCTCAAGAAGTATTTGATAAATACATATAAAAGAATTATAATAAATAATAGAAAGTGGATAGATCAAAAGTTAAAATTAATAGGCGTTACAGCTTTAGATTTATACCGTAATATGGATAATTTCATATCAATTATAACTTATAATGACGGTATAATTGTTTCTTTTGAAAAGAATGTCTATATAAATGGATTACCAATGCTTGGGATTATAAAATGTTTGGATTTTGGTTCTTCAGTAACTGGAACACCCTATCCATTATTCACACCGATAATCAAGGCATTAAAAAGAAATATTGATCAGTTGTATATGAGGTTTATTGGTTTACAATAGTATGAGTATTTATATATATGACAAGGCAATAATAGAAAAATTTAAAGAGATACTTGGAGATCCAAGAATTTCAATTGTCCCCTTTGAAAGTGCCTTTAGAAAGAGTGGGGTAGATGGGGACGATGTTACTCTACCATTTGTAAGTATTTCGAGACAAGGTTGGAGTTTGACCCAGCAAACAAAAAACATAACCGCATACATGGTTGGTAAACCAAAAACCAAAAATGATATATATTATACTAATGCCTATCTTCCTATTGAAATTCATTATAATATAGATATTGTCACTAGAAATAGGGAAGAGAACGATGAGTTATGTCGAGAATTAATTCTGTATATTCATAGACACCCAGAATTAATTGCCGAGGTAACTTACCTGGGTATTACACAAAGATTTGGATTTCATTGGTTTCTTGGTAATGATGTTGTTGATAATAGTGAGATTTCAGAATTTGAAAACAGAGGTCAGTATTATCGTAGCACATTATCAATGGTGGTAGATGAAGCACAATTGATCTATGTAGAAAAATATGTTCCTGTAAAAGAAATTCAGATTAGATTTATTGCACAAGAAGTTACCGAAACATACCCACCAATAGAAACAATAGCAAATATTTCGTTACCTGTTTCTTTGGAGAAAGGAAGTAAAGAATGATGAATTACAGAATAATTACCAATAACAAATTCTATAATCTTCCAATTTGGGGAGAATTAAATTTCAAAGAAATCAACGGTAATGTTGTTAGTGATGACTTTATCACAAAACATAATCTAAAAAGTTTACAAGATATTGGTGCCGTGAAGATTATTCCTATTGGAAATATATCTGTAAACAATACAAAGAATTTAAATTCGTTGTATAAAGGACAAAGAAAAACAAGAAAAAATCTATTAGAGGTGGCATCTTCTGAAGTAGATAAAGAAGAAACCACAATTCCCGAAATTTAATAGGAAGGTGAAATAATTATGGCTATAATTACAATTAACGAATTGAATAAAACCACAAAGTTAACTAATGTTAATGAAACAATGCCGATTATAGCATTGATTGGACCTGCCACATATGGCCCGGTAAATACCCCAACCGAACTATACAATGTGGACGATTTTAATAACATTTTTGGTAGTACCCTGTGCAGGAACTATCCTTATGCCGCTATAGCAGCAAAGAGATATTTAGCATCTCAAGGTATGGTACTATATACCAGAATTGCTACCGGGACAGTTACCGCCGCTTATACCGTAGATAATTTGATCTCCGTTACAGCAAATTACCCTGGAACTTTTGGTAATACCCTAAAAATTTCAATAAATCCCCTTGTAATTAATGGGGTAAACTGTATAAAGGTAAGTACATTCATTGATAATGTTATAGTGGACTTTAATACGTTTTCAATACAGGAATTGAAAGATGTGGGTTCAATAGAGTTAGATTATGTTACGGTCGCCGCATTAGAAGGATTAACTACTGATTCTGTAATTTCTGCTGTTGATGTTGTGTCTTTAAGTGGGGGATCCGATGGAGACATATTCTTTACAGAGGAAGAAAATTATCAAGAAGAGTATAATAAACTTATACAAACATTAGATTTCATTACAACCCAATTGTCTGACCCACAAATCTATGAATTCGCAATTATAGCAATGCCCGGTATTTCTGGACTCAAGAATATGGAAGCAAATATTGCGGATTTACAGAATGGTGAAAGTGTTATAAAGCAGATGGTTGCATTAACGGATGCAAGAAAAGATTGTGTTGCTGTTATTGATCCATTGGTGGATAGTACTTATAATAATGTGCTTACAGACCTAATGCTGGATGATATATCTAGTAACTATATTTCAGTATTCTATCCTTGGTACCATGCCTCTATAACAGAATTGAATGCCACTATACTAATGCCACCTTCAGTATTCTATCTGGACGGATGTGCAACATCTTTCAAGATTAATAAACCTTGGAATGCAGTTGCTGGTCCCCTTACCGGTACTTGTGCTAACTGTGCGAAAACTATTATTAAGGTTGGATCCCAGATGTCTAGATCCTTAAATAATATGTTCATTAATCCAATCGTTTATAATAGAAACTTTGGTTATTATATAGATGGAAATAATGTTTTAAACGCCGCCGCAAATACCAGAACTTATTCACAGCTTGGTATCAGGCATGCAATCAATTATGCAAAACGTGAATTAACCAAACTTTGCCATATAATGTCTTATAAACAAAATTCTTCTTTAGTACGTTCAGAAGTGCTTGGTAGGGTAAGCAAACTATTAGAAGGGTTAAAAGCAGGCGAAGCGATTTATGGTTACAGAGCATATATAAACGAGTCAGCAATGGATATGGCAGATGGTATTATAAGACTTACCGTAAAGATATATCCGACTCCTGCACTTGAGGAATTCGTATTTGATTTTGAAATTGTAAATTCTGAAAGTGCATTGAACGAATAATTAACACAAATAAAGGAAAGGATGGTATTTAGTATATGAAATATATGGCAAGTCATTTATTTGTAAATACTGATAATGGATTTGAGCCACAAAGAACTAATAACTTTGAAATGTCCATTTCAGGTTTATCAAATCTTAAGCCTGCCGGTGGCGGGGATTATTCTGCCAAGGTTCGTGCTATGTTAAATAATATGAGTGATGACCTTATTCTTTCAATAAAGAATGGGTTCACCCCAAAAGAGAATATTTCTGTTTTAACAGTTCCTTATGGGAACAGTGAAGTGAAATTTGCTGGTCGTCCTTCCTATGATGAAGGTTCTATCATATGGAATGATTACTATGATAAGGATATTGAGTTACTTCTTAAAGCATGGCAGATGGCGGCTTACAATCCTCAGAATGGTGCCGTAGGTGATGCCAAGAATTACAAACTCAATGCTATAATGACTATGTACTCACCTGGATATACCGTTGCCCGTCAGTGGAATATACATGGTTGTTGGTTAGCCAGTGTAAACGGTGATGACATGGGAAATGAGAATAATAGCATTCGTACCCTTTCGGCCCAGTTTGTCTATGATTGGGCAGAGAGAATTGTAGATGCTAATGAGATTGTTTCCCACAGTGCTTTTGATGGAAGCAATACGATCATTAAATAAACGAATATAAATCTTGGGGAGCCGATAGAAAATCTTCATTAGTGACCCTTTCTTTAATATAAACCCTCACTTTGGTGGGGGTTTATATTTTTCCATTGTATATTATATGGTGATGTTATATAATAACAAATTTATCTACAAAAATTTTAGAAATTAGATTGTTATTATTAAAGATAAATAGTATAATATAAATAAGAAAAACAAATGTGATCCGATCCATTTGTTTACATAAATTCATGGTATGTTTAGGCATTGGGTGAAAACCCCAACAGGATTCATGACTAACTACCTGGCTCAGTAAATTCTGAGGGACGGTGTGCGCACACCGTCCAATTTTTTTTTAACTTATTTGAAAATAACCCTTGTATTAGTAAAAAACATATGCTATAATATTATTGAAGAAAAGGAAAAGGAAAGGGAAATGCAATGGAAAGAAAAATAGTAAAGGAAAATGTTACAGATCAGGAGTATATCAGACGTAGAATCGTACGTGAAACGGAAAAAGCATACTTGGTAGAGCAGGAAGTTAATAACAGGCGTGACGGATGGCATACGAACTTTAGATGGGTCGCAAAGAAATGCTGCAAGGACCAAGAAAATGATACAGTATTAGTACCAGAATGGTTAGTTTCTAACGGGGTTTGGTAAACAGAATCCCGCCCCGGAGGTAACGAGGGTAACTCAGATTTAAAAAGGAGCACAAAAAAAAATGAAGCAGGAACTTTACAGAATGTATGTAGAACTCGGAAACATGGCACGTGAAATTGAAGATGATATTCTTTTTCATAAAATCATGAAACAGAGAGAGGAACTGTTTAAATTGATTGAAATGCTTTAAGAGAAACCAGCACGAGGGTAGAAAGGAAAAAATAACATGAAAACCATCACCAAAGAATTTGCACAGAAGATCGTCCGCAATCAGGGTATCCTCGAAACCCCCACTTACCGCTATGTATACGAAATGGACGGCAGCTTTCTCCGGATCCGCAAAGAGTATCTCGATACCACGGCGAGCTACACCAAGTGGGAGACCGTGACAGTAAAGTAACCGACACATCAAGCCGGAGGGTGGTGGTCAAACCGTCCGACCCATTAAATAAGAAGAGAATGAAAGAGGTGGCAATCAAGTCACCATCCCGCCGGAGGTTTCGGACAGATAGGGTTATTTTTCAAATAACCCTTGATTTTTTGTTAAACATATGCTATAATATTATTGAAGAAAAGGAAGGGAGCAATTAACATGAATAAGCAAGAAAGAATAAAGATGGTAAAGGCCATGGAGTACATCACAAGACAAATTAATGATGAAGATATATTTGAAGCATGGCTTGTAGACGGTGTAGCAGATGGCGATATAGATTACGGCGATTTAACAGCAGAAGATGATGGTGACATTGAATACTACACTGAAGATGAACACTTCGCAGACCTGATGGATTCGTTCCTTTGGTGTATGCGGAAGGCTTACAAGTCGGGCGGATTATACTGCGATAATGTTAGTAGCAAAGCCGAAACGGTCTAATGGCTGTCTGCTGAAGGGCCGCTGCCAAATCGCCCGACACCGAAACAGATTAAAGACCAGAAAGGAAATAGCAACATGAAAAAACAGTATCTTCCCGTAATAATTCGTCGTGACGGATCGAATATTTGCGCTAAACTACTTAGTAGCAGGGCTAAGTCATTTGGGGATAAGTTTTGCTGGACACTTGAAGAAGCAAAAGACATTATCCAAGAAGTTACTGCTAAACTAAACGTTACAACACCTCATACAATGGTAAACGGTGGATTCGGAATCTCATCCGAACATGCGGAAGCCCACGAAGTAGTTGACAGTTACATTAAAGTCAGAGAAGTAACAGACTGGGAAGTGATTAGGTAAAATCAATCCGAGGCAAGGTGATAATCAAGCCCCATGCAGCCAGGAGGTTACGGGACAGATGGGTTATTTTTCAAATAACACTTGATTTTTTGTTAAACATATGCTATAATATTATTGAAGAAAAGGAAGGGGGAAATTAAAATGTCAAAAACAATTAATGGTATCACAATGGAGCAGGTAGAAAAAGAACTTCTTTGGGTTGGTAAGTATTACAGCGGTGGTCGGAGAATTGACACATACGAAAACCTTCAATCAGAAGAAGATGAGTTTAGGGACATCGATATAGTTTGTGCCGAAGGTCAACCGAAACATATGAGGATAATTGCTGACCTATTAGAAGAAATGTCCTTAAAACATCTGGGTTATACCTTATATGATTTGTTCAATATCTATGGACAGGAGGATTAAATATAGATTAATATAACCAAAATCAATCAGATCTTGAAATATTCCTACTATTCATATAGAATAAAGGTAGGGATATTTTTTTTATTAAAGACTATTTGAAAGGACTAATTAAAGAAAATGAAGAAAAAGGATTTTAAAACATCTATACAGCAAAAAATAGATTTACCATCACATGGTATTCCATATGGTGATACAATCCCTGAATCTTTTAATCTAAGACCCCTAACTGTTAATGAAACTAAAATGTTATATGGCTCCTCAAATATTTCTTCGGCATTAGATACAGTTTTGGAAAAATGTATTGATGTTGAAGATTTTCCTGTAAAGAAATTGTTGATCGGTGATAAACTTTATCTTGTGTATCAACTGAGGGCATTAACATTTGGGGAAAATTATGACATTACATTAAAATGTCCTCACTGTTCAAAACAAGTGGATGTTAGTTTTAATCTTGCTGAAGCAGAAATTGATTATGCTACAGATGATTTCGAAATGTATAAAAATATCGGGAAATTACCGGTCAGTGGGGATGAAATTGTGACCAAAATACTGACTGTTGGTGATTATGAGAATATCATAGAAAGAGCCCAACAGATTAAAAGTGATTACCCCGATTATGAGGGGGACCCCTTCATTCCACTTTCTCTTGCGTTCCAAATATATACAATAAATGGGGATAAGCTAAATATAAAGAAGAGGGAGCAATATGCCAATGATATGCACGCAATGGATGAATTGTACATATCAGAAAAGATCACAAGAGTTTCAGTGGGTCCAAAAGCCATACAGCATATAGAGTGTCCAGAATGTGAAAAGGATATTGCCTTTCAAATAAGAACGAGTGAGGAGTTCTTTCGTCCCAAAATCAATTTCTGATGAGGAAGATTCTGAAATAAGAAGTAAGTATTTTCAAAAATACATCATGGAACAGATAAATCTAATGAGTATGGCATCTTCCATGAAGTTAAATTTTTCATATGATGAAACTGGGGAACTAGTTTATCCGGAATTTAAATATATTTATAAAATTATTGAGGAAAGATTTAAAATTCTAAATGATAAACAAGAAGAATTAACAAACAAAATAGATTCCATAAATAATAAAGCCCCAAATAAACCACCCAGTGCGAATCATTTAAATTATCCCTAATTGGTAGGTGATTTTATTTATGGCAAATGAAAGAATATTTGGTCAGGAAGCCGACACCCAACTGTTAGAGTCATTGGGTGTTTTTTCAATGGTGGATAAAACTCAGAGAACAGAATTTATTAATTCTACAGTGTCCGAAATAAATTCTGCCTATAAACAACTGCATGAATTACAAATGGGTTATATATCTCAACAACACCAACAAAGAATTAAGAATGAAGCCCAATTAATAGAGATGCAGATTAAATCTATTAGGGTTTTATCTAAGGATTATGATGATATATATAGAAAACGCCTGGATTATCTTCAAAAAGAAGTTGATAAAACTGTTCAAATGTCTAAAGACCAGGCCAAAACACAACAAGACAATTTTAAAACAAATTTTGATAACTATGTTAAATTAGCAAACCTACAGAAAAAAGCTCAGGAAGAGCATAGAAAAAGAGAACAAGCGAATATTAATAGTCTTAATGAATACACACAAAATTATATAGACCAAATATATGGTAACCAGGATGAAATAACCAAAAGATTTATTGAAAGTTCCAAAAAAGCCGGTCAGCAGGCAGCAGAGAAATTTAAAGCCTCCCTACAAGAAAACGATATATCGGTTAATGTTTCATCAGATGTAATAGATACAGCCCTAAAACAGGTTCAACAAAAAGCGTACGATAATCAAATGCAAATTCTGGAGAAACAGAAGAGCATTTTTAATGGGTTTATTTCTGACTTAAAGGGTGTATTTACAAATTATTTATTACCAGGACTTGGATTAACATCCTTTGGATCTGTAGATATTAGAGGGAGTCTCCAAAGAGGAAATGAAACAGCATTACAAGTACGAAATACATATGGCCGATATGGCATGGATAATGCACAACAATTAGGAGATGCCATGGCGGAAGCGAGCAAATCATTGCAAGAGCGTGGATTTGCAGTTACCCCTGCACAGATTTTTGACCTAACCCGAAATTTAGATAAATCTTATGCCCTTGCATATAAATCCCATGAAGACCAAGTAAAGATGTTAGAATCCTTACTTTCAATTCAAGAGGGAGTTTCAAATTTGGATTATAATTCCAATGAAGCTAAAAACCTTGAATTCTTCATGGGTTCCGATACTGGTAAATATGTGGAAGCCTTGATGTCTAAAATTGCGGAAAAAACAAATGTGGACGCTAGTACCCTTATAAGATTAATTGGACCGGACAGGCTATCCACGATGGCATATGAAAATCAAGGCGATATGGATGGGTTGTTGAAGGCCCTAGAAGTGGCGGCAAACAAGGTTGTACCCATGGTTCAACAGGGGGGTACCGTGGCGGCATTAGAAATGTCGGAAATGTTTAATAAATATGCCACAGGAAGATTATCCGCTAGTCAGGCATTGAATCAAAATCCAGTATTATGGGGGTCTATGTTTGCACATGGGTTAAAAAGCAATTATTTAGAAACAGACCCTCAGAAATTATGGGATAGTGCTTTTTCAAGTATATATCCTGCTATGGGGAATTTTAGGGACATACTTGGGGAAACCAATGCCTATTGGTCAGAGCTTAATCTATATGATGCCGGTCTAATGACCAGAACAAAAGCTGGGGTAACTACAACAGAACTTTCTGATGAGGAACTGGCTCAAATCAGAAACCAAGTGTTAAATGGGGATATTACTAGTGGGGCCTATTCAGGACCTCAATTAATAAATGCCGGGGCAGAAACAGAGGCATTTGAAAATGCCACAACCTATTATCAGAATAAGGTTCTGGATAACCTGGCAGTTATCACTGGGGTAGTACAAGAGGGTATGGGGGCATTTCCACATCTTAGCGATTTTCTTAGCTCATTCTTGGGGCAGGCTGCTGGTAATTTAATTGGTAAAAAGTTAGGTATACCGTCAGCCGGCAAGATATTTGGTGGGGCAAAGGCAGCCGGTGCCAAAGGTCTTACCGGGGGTGGTCTATTATCCGGGGGTGGGGCCACAACAGCCACCGCCATGTTAGGAAAGGTTGTTCCCATTGCTGCTGGCGCCGCCGCTTTGGGCAGTGCCGCATTTGATGCAGTTGAAGCAGGTTCAATGGCGGATGGATCTGATGCCACAAAGAAGGCTGGTGTTGCCGCTGCAAAGGCAACCGCTGGAATTGGAGCTATACTTACTGGGGCAGCAGTTGGTACCGCGGTGACCCCGGTTGTTGGAACTGTTGTGGGGGCAGCGGTTGGGGCTTTAACACTCTTAGCTGACCCCATTGCTGATTTAATTGATGGAACCACACAGTATAATAATTACATAAAAAACTTGGATGTGGCCCAACAGAACTATAATAAAACACTTGAAAGTAATGGAACCCTACTTGAGCAAATAAATACCACATTTGGCCCTGATTCTACAAAGGATGCACAAAAACAACTTGAGGTAATAAATAAAGTAAATGAGTTATTGGGGACATCTTATAACCTAAGAGATTTTGAAGCAGACAGGCTTGAACAAACCAATAAATTAATAGAAGAGCAATTAAAATTAAAAGAAAAACAGGCATACTATGATTTGGTTGAAAAATCTAAAGATGCTGATTATAGAGGATTATATAATTCGACGGCAGGGGATAATAAAAAAATTGAGCAGGCCGCAAGTGCAAGTGAAGTCGTTGAAACAATTATGGCGGATACCTTTACTCCATATGAGTTAGGTAAGTACAGAAAAGCGGCGAACGAAAAACGAACCCATCGACAATTGGAAGCTGGGGTTGGTGCATCAAGTGGCCAAATAATTTCCCAAATAATGGGGGGGTCAGACGAGCAATTAAAACAAAAGGTTGCTAACTTACAGGCCCTGGACGCCACATCTGACCAAATAATTAAATACTTAGAGAGCGGGGATGCCAGCGTACTTAGCAATGTTATAGAGAAGACAAATGCTATAGTCGACGAACAAAAACAGGTGGCAATGTCTGGAGTACAGGAGGCCACAAACAGATTAGATGAAATATTTACCCTTGCACAATCTACATCTATATCGAGCGACTTATTTAACGGTTTGGATGGTTATCAAATAAATTCATGGGATGATGTTGCTAACATATTAAATAAATCGGGAAAGACAACTGGGGATAACAAAAATCAGGAAGATATGGCCATTCAACGGTTATATAATTTGGTTATAACCGAGCAATTTTTGAAGGATGGTGGTTACCTCATAAAGGGTCTGTCATGGATTGATAAGAATTATGAAACACTTTATGGTTCTGACTCCAATCCTATTAGGGGTATAGTTGGAAATAGCTTTGCCGACTATCTTAATTCCCTTGATGTTATTGGTTACCAATTTGCACAAGGTATATCAGCGGTTCCCTATAACGGATTCCCAGCAATCCTTCACCAGGGTGAAATGGTTATACCCAGTAAAAAGGCAAATTATATCAGGGCTTTATTTGGTCAAAAGCCATTACCAACCAGTGGAGTCCCAGAAACACAATTAACCGGAAATAATTCATTTGTTCAAAGCATACCAAATTATACACAAGGTCAAACTCCGACTGGTCCACAAGATGATTCTGGTATGAGTTTTGCATATGGGGATGATGCTGTTGGTGTAATGAAAAAGATGGCGGCTCAGGGTGTAACATATGGACAAATGGATTGTTCCGATAGTGTTTCAGATGCTTATATAAAAGCTGGTGTTGGAGTACCCGATTCAAATTGCCGTGGAATTTATAAATGGGATCAATATGGTTTTGGATTTATATATGATGCTAAAAAGAATAATGGTTCATTACTTTCAAAACAGGGATTATCCCAATTAAGTATACTACCAGGTGATGTTATATTAATGGACCTAAATGGTGGTAACGATAGATACCCAGACCATGTTTCTTTGGCCACAGGAGGAGGAAAAATGATTCATTCCTATAAATCCTGGGATCCCAACGGAAGAGGTGGTCCGCACGAAAGTGGATATTGGAATGGCGTAGTAGCGGTACTTAGGTATGGTTCTGGTGGAACCGGGGAATCCTCCCTTGATCTAAGTAATATAAATTATGTTAGTGGAAATTCCACAATCCCCGGAGGAGCGTTCGGACTTAACACTACTACCGGTTTGAACTCCATAATGGATCTAGCAACAGCACAAACCGAATTTGCGAATATATTAAATTTCTACGGTTATGGTGATTTAAAATCTCTTTATTCTGCCCTTATGGCTGGGGCTACCATTGCCACACCGAATGGAAAAATAGGGGGTGGGATTGGCTCTACTAGTTACCCAATAACCGGAAATCTAACAGATGGATCTGCCCTTGAAAGTAATACGTATAGGGATTTAATTTATAAATATTCTGAAAAACATGGATTGGACCCCAGAATTGTTTACGGTATGATAATGACCGAATCCAGTGGAAATCCAAATGCAATAAGTAGTGGTGGTAGGGGTTCCTATAAAGGTCTAATGCAGGTAAACCAAGGCAAGGTGGATGCCCTCTTTGGTCCTGGTGCCAATATATTTGACCCAGAAACAAATATTGCCACTGGAACTAATTACCTTGAGAGTTGTATTAGAAAAACTGGTAGCGTAGTAACTGGTGTTGGGGGGTATAATACTGGCCCAGGATACGGAGCCTGGAAAAATTTAGCAACTGCTATTAGTAGTTCCACGGAGGGACAAGACCTTGCATCAATTATGCAGGCCGGTGGGTTCTTGGTTGTTTCAGATGGAAGAAACATGAGTGGAAACCCCAAAAATATTAAAACAAGTTACATAACAAGTGTTTATAAAAATGCCGGATATCCATTACAAGTTCCCTATCTTGCAAAAGGTGGTATTGTGGATAGTCCTACTTTGGCAATGATTGGTGAGGGTCCAAACAATGAGGCAGTAACCCCGTTAAATAGAGATAACCAATTACTTGGTTTGGACAATATGACTAATAGCTTATTGGATGGAATGGATGAATTATGTGGTCATATATTAAATAAATTAAATGAGGTCATTTCAGCCATCAATTCAATAAATACAGGTGGGGGAGATATACAAAGGGCGCAGGCAGCAACCAGTAGAGCAAGACAATTTAAACAGTCTTCAATGGGTAATGTAGGGTATTAATGAGAGGTAAAAATATGGTTTTAAAAATAGGTGACAAAGGTCCAGTTGTACAATTTATAAATTCATATTTCAATATATTAGGGGATGAATACACACAAGAAACTGAAAATAGGGTAAAACAGTTTCAACAGTCCTATAAACAAATTTATAGGACTGATGTGCTTACCCCTTACCCAACTGAAAATATTGAGGAATTATACACAAAATTAGTACCAAATAATTCTAATGGATATGATGTTAAAATATCCACTGTTTTACCTGTATTATGGCCTAATGGAAAAGTGGATATTAAAACAATGACAGCAATACTTGATACTGATGTGGAATATTTTGACTTCCAAAAGGTGTTAGCGGTTCGGAGGGCTTTAAATATAACTGAATATTCTGATTATGGTAATATATTTTTAATGCTCTGTGAAATGGCTTTAGATTTAAATTTCAGATTGGATGATAACCTTGATTTTGTTCCATTATTAGTGGATAAAACAATAAAAAGAGTTATTGGGGCAGACACCTTAGTGTATGGCGGTAGTGATCAAGAGTTCTCGAGGGATGATTTGGTAGATTATCATTTAGCGGAATTTAAAATACATGGTAACAATATATTATCCGGGGATACCTACAGAACAAAAAAGGGAACCATTTTAGACTTACAGGACATTTCCGAATCTGATAAAAATCTATATAGTATTAGATTAAAATCCACAAACGATTTAAAACTTTTGGAGGGTACACAGAGTGTAGATACACCCCTTAATATACCTGAAAAAGATATTGAATTAGTGCTATTAGGTGAAAATCAATATGGAAAAATAAGATTTGAAGAAACATTAAGGGGTTTAGAGGGTAGACAATCTGGTTCCATATACCTTAATAATAATGCTAATTTTAAAATAATTCCCGGAGATTTTGAGGAACCCCTAAATATACCAAGTATAAATGATTATATACCAGAAAATAAAAGGGCGGCATATTTTAATACGAATGGAAACCCAATATATATTGTAAGGGATATTAAATCACCTGATGATTCTTTTAATTTAAAAGAATATATTATATGGATGAATGATTTCTATAGGATATCTAAGATCGATAAAATTACAACTTCCACATCCGGATACAAGGTAGATACTATTCAAAATAAAGGAAATTCAACAAGAGTCCTTTATTTATGCTGTGCCGATGAAGATGACAGTGTTGAAATCAATAATTTTGGAATATATACTGATTACAAGAAAATAGATATCAATGCCCCAGGACTAAGAGATATAAATGGGGTTCAAGATATATTTGAAGTAATTTCAGGAAAATATGAAAAATATTCATATAAATTAAATATTCCTCAAAATGTTTCATTCACCACCATATATGATTCAGAAAAAGATATAACTGGATTTAAAATTCAACAGCAACCAATATACAGGGTAAATGTGGATTCCATTATATGTAATGTAGTAACAACAGATCCCTCTAACATGCCGTTACTAGAATATAATGATGGTATTGCTGGGTTTACATTTATATTCCCTGGAAACCAGGGTCCAGAAATATTTACTAATTTCTTGAATGATATATATGGAAATGGTAACAGTTTAGATATTTACTATGTTTTGGATTATGCCGATTATTATTTCAATAATCCAACACAAGTTAATATAGAAAAATTTAGATATATTAGAACTAATCACCCAGATATAACTATTACCGCCCAGTATAAACTTATGGATGGATTGGAATTGGTTAATGGAGATATATCTGGTCCTAATCCGTACTATGCCCCAAAATTAAGTGGTGTCGGAGAAGATGGATATATAAGGGTTTACTCGGTTCAGAAAAATGGAGAAGCAGAAATAACCTCACTACCCACACCACAAATATTATATGGGATTGACGACATAACTGATTATTGGGATGTTACCGCCGGTAAATTGGTAAAAAATATAGATTCAGTTAAACTTAATGGGGATGAATTGTCAATTGATCTGATTACAGCAAATAATAATTATACTGTTTTTGGAATTACAAATATTATGCCACATAGGGCAATATCATTTGCAGGATTTTCAAATTATTTTTTACCAGGGGATAAAGTATTAAGCGGGGAAGAACAAGGGTTCTCTTATGACACGGCATCCCCTCAAAATATATATATAAGTATTGATAATAACATACTGGCGATTGGAAATGGTATGTCAGTTGAGGTTAAAATTAGCAAATTAAGAAATTGGTTAAGACAATGTTATGTAGATGGTAATCCAGTAACATTCCTCTGGGTTCTTGATGAAAAGGATAATATAATAAATACAAGCACATATAAGATTCCACAATTCAGATATTATACCAGAATTTATAATAATTATGGGGCAAATATGGAAATAAGACTCCATGTAGTGGTAGATTTACATAAGGGTGAAATAGTTTTAGCAGGTCTATATGAAGAAGGACCCATTGATCTATCAGAAAAATTTCCATCATACTTTGAAAATGATGTTGGGTTTTATGATAGTCATTTGATTAAAGCGATAAGGTTATATCAAAAAACACATGATATCGGTCAGGATACAGAATTTGGAAGATATTATTCAGGAGTTTTAGATGTACCTACATATAATGCCATAAAATTAGAATTTGGTTTACAAGAAGAGGTGATAGGTTAATGAGATATAAATACCACACCGTTAATATATATGAAACAGTTCCCTACCTGTTACAATATTATAATATTAGTTTGGATGTTCTAATACAGTTAAATAAATACAGGTATCCACACCTTATTACAAATCCATATATGATATTTGAAGGTAATATATTATTGATACCCACTAAAGAGTCATTTGAGGAGGAATAATTTATGGTATTTACAAATAATATTCAATATGGTTCCTCTGGTTTGGATGTTACATATATCCAAGAAAGATTAAATGAATTAAATTTTGATTTAGGTCCTACAGGTGTAGATTCACTTTTTGGTAAAAATACAAAGTGGGCTGTAGAAAAATTTCAAAAATCCGTTCATATACCGGTTACTGGGGTGGTAGATAAAAATACGTGGGATAAATTATTTGGTACCAATATTATTAGGTTCAATGAATACATGACCCCCACTAACTACATTAATATGACCCCATTTGGAAGAAATTGTACCTATATTGATAGTATAAAAGAAGATATTCGTACAATCCAAACCAATGGTGAAAAATTATATGAAAATATAAATATAAATTCTTATGTACAGCATCTTGCTTTAGGTGAAACGATGCCATTACCGGTGAATCCCACCGAATTAACCGAGCAGGTGGGAGCGGAATGGTCACCCACAGCAATACCAGGAAGAAGTTCTGCTTTTTATCACTATACCGGAACAAGTAATAGAGTAATAAATTATTCCATGAAATTACATGTGGATCTTGGTGAGATTATGATTCTATCCGGGGGTGGATATTCAAAAAGTGGAATTGATATAGAAGATTTTATAAATTTTATGCAATCCCTTTGTTATCCAATTTATAACTGTTCTGGTATAAAGCCCCCTGTATGTAGGTTAGTTATAGAGGATGTTATTAACGCCAGAGTTATATTTAACTCTGTCAGTATTACTAAAAGTGGACCAATGAGAAAATATTTAAGCGGTGAACGTGCCGGTCAGACATCATATGTAATGTATGATTGTTCATTCAGTGTTATGGAATTACCGGAAAGAACATTAAATGCACGAATAGTAAAGAATGGTTGGAAATAATTTATGGGAAATAATTTATATTTAGACAGATATGAGTACACCACCAAGTTAAATTTTAAAAATGATTTTCCAGATATGTATTCAATCTTTCGCAAGGTTGTATTTACAGAAGACTCTGTAGAACAGTACTATAGGGTAACAGAAGTTGATATGAACAGATTGGACATTATATCGGAACGATTTTATGGTACTCCTTATTACTGGTGGGTTATTGCAATGGCGAATAATATTATAGACCCATTCTATGTACCAATAGGTGTAACATTGAAGATTGTTAAATTAAGTGATTTTACAATGGCACAGGAGTGGAAATAAATGGCTGAATCACAAGTATCCTTTATTGGTATCACATTGGGTGGTCAGAATCTATATGTAGAGTCTGGTCCGGATTGTATTTTATCTGTGAAACACACAATACCGATGGGGGCAGATGTTGCTGGTAACTGTACCATTTCAATCTACCACTATGTTGATATATATAATCCATCGGCATCCTCAATGGGGAGTAGTAGTATAAATCAAATAGCGGCATTAATGAACACTATGAGCCGTTCTCATTCTAGCACCAATCCACAAAATTATAGTTTTTATTATGGGTATAACTGGGTGGATAATAATGGAAATCTTGGAACATTATATTCCCATAAATACAGAATGATAATCAATAATGTTTCATATGAATTAGATAAATGCGGTATTAGATACACTATTTCAGGTATAAGCAGTGTTATTCTAGCTTTAAATGCCAGTAACAACATAGGTATTTATAATTGGAAAGAGGATCCAAATGGTTATGTTGGTGGCAAATTACCTGAAAAAGTTAGCGCCCAACAACTATGTGAAAGAATGAAGAGGGTCGTAGCTTTTATCTATAGCAGATATGGATATACCACAGCTTTTGCACCAGGTACCGAACCAGATACCTTTGATAAAATATATTCACAAATTGGTAAGAATGTTGCAACTGACGCAGAAGGAATTTTAAACAGAACTTCAGATTACTCTAACGATGTGGAATATGCTAAACATCTGTTAGATTATATGTGTTACAACGAAAGTGATTATAGTAAACTTGTAAATTATTGTAGCTTTTCGGAAGATTATGCTAGTGGACCACTAATGTATATATACCCGGCACAACGGGCAGTATTACAAGCGGACGGGACATATAAGTTAGAACCCTATATGACATATACTGGGGCAACCTATACATATTATGGTGGATTCCAAGATTATAGTGGATATGGGGAGGAGTGTATAATAAACGCGGATATTGATATCCCCCTATTTGGTTATTTAGCAGATGTTGGAAATGGAACCGGTATGATAGATACTACTGGTGATGAGTATACACAAAGTGCATATCCTGGGGATAGCCTAAATTCAATTGGAACCAGTGGTTTAGACCCATCAATAGCACAATCCGCAAGTGAGGATGTTAAAAGGTTTATACAGAATGTTGGGGAAATGCCTATTCAGGGTAATATTGAAATTCCAGGCACCACGAGAAGATTTAAACCAATGGATATTATTACAATAAAAATACTCGTGGCAAATCAGGAATGGCCGGCATCTGGCAGATATATGATTACTGCACAAGAAAATTCTGTTTCTGGTGGAGTTTTTAAAACTATACTGGGCGTTTTCAAAATACCTAACAGCACAAGCGGATACACCAGTGGATGTTGTGGTCAAAGTTGTGCCAGAATGGTAACTGTACACCCCAGAAGGGGTACTGGGTGACGAGGTTCCTAAGGTTCCGGTGGAACCAATTAATTAAAATATAAGAAAGGAGGTAATAATTATGGGAAAATATGCAGGTGTTTATCGAGGAATTGTCGAGGATAATAAAGATCCTAAAAAACAGGGTAGACTAAAAATAAGGGTACCCGGTTTACATGGTAAAAATGGAAAAATACCATGGGCTTACCCTGCTATGCCTTTTGGAATATATCCTCCGTATCCAAAAGGGTCAATTGTTTGGGTTATGTTTCAAAATGGAGATGCACAATACCCAGTTTTTATGGGGTACAGTTTAATGGATAAAGGCGATAGCTGAGGTGGGGGCAGTTGCCCGACTGTTTAGTTTTAAACAGAAATTTTTATAAATGGTGGTATTTAAAAATGAGAATAAATACATTTAATTTTCCAGATACTTTTTCAAATGACGGTAGAGTAAAAATGAAAGAGGGACCGAGCGCCATTAATCAAAATCTGGGATTAATGATAAAGTGCCAACGTCCTCAATTATTACAAAATACCGATTATGGAACAATCCTAAGAAAACAAAAGTTTAAACAAAACACTAAAGTATTGAGGAATCAGATAAAAGACGATATAATAAGATTAACAGAAGCCTATGACAAGAGGATCTCTATGGGCAATGCAGATGTTGATGTTTCTTTTGAAGGTGAATATTTTGAGGCAAAATGCAAATACTATCTAAAGAGTGAAGATTCAACATTTGGATTTGATATTAATTTATAAGGGGAATTTTACATGGTTAAGAATCAAGATTTAGTTTCATATACCAGTAAAACATACCAAACCATTTTAAATGATTTATTGGAAAAAATACCGCTTCTGACAGATAAGTGGGTTAATTATGGTGAAGATGATCCAGGTATTGTTTTATTGAAACTGATTGCCGCCACGGCAGATATGCTTTGCTTTAATATGGATTTTCAAGCCAGGGAAAATTTTCCCCACCTTGCGGTGCTTCGTTCTAATGCCCAACAAAGTTATGATCTTATAAATTATAAAATGAAATGGTATGAATCGGCAGTTACCGAAGTTGAATTAAGATATGAGGCCCAAGAAGGGCAACCTGGTTATGTTGTAATACCAAATTATTGTCAATTATACACGAATGAAGGATTAGTTTTTACTATAATTGATGAGCTTGAAAATCGTACTATATACACTCATAACACACAAAAAATTAAAGCAGTACAAGGTATGATTTCTTCTATTAGTGGTATTACCTCTGATGCCCTAAAAGAAAGTTCCGGACGAATCTATCTTGGATATAATGAGGTGGATTATAAACACATTAATATTGAATCCTTCTCAATGCAAGACAGAGAAAAAATAAATTCATATAATTGGACCTTAGTAGACGATTTAAATACTATGTTGCAATCCGGAAGGTTCTTTGAATTCGGTAATGACGATACCGGAAATACATATGTTCAATTATGTGAAAATTATGAAGAGTTTATTACAAATCAATATTTAAAAGTTTCTTTCATAAGAACAGATGGTTATGAAGGAAATATTGGTGAAAATGTTTTAACAAGTTTTGGTACATTAATTGCTGACCAAAATGGAAATTCATTAAATGAATCTGTTACAATTATATCGAATACATCAACAACTAATGGTGCCGACCCAGAAACTTTAAAGGATTCATTAATAAATGCTCGAATTCATTCAAGTATTCTAGATTCTGCTGTGACTTTATCTGATTTTGCAAGCATGAGCGCCAAAGCAGATAGGGTAAGAAAATGTAGATGTATTGAAATAAATATTGATGATCCTTATGTTCGTAGATATGAGTCAATAGATGATTTTCCTAAAAGTTCAACAGCAGAAGATGCATCAAATAAAGCATTGTATGTCGATAATAAAACAGAATTATGCTACAGATTAATAAACAATCTTGATGGCACTGCTTCTTATGAGCGTGTTGATTTAATTATTCAAATTGTAACTGATAACTATGATTATCCATCAGTTAATATGCAAAACGAAATTGATGCTATACTAATAGATAAAAAGGTATTTTGTGTAAACCAGAAATATAGTACAGCATTTACACAGGTAATTCCATATAATGTAATTGTATATTATAATCTACCATATTCGGAAACAACTGAAAAAATAATCTATGAAGATGTTAATACAGCCCTATCAAATTATTATAATTCGCTATATAGAGAATTTGGTGAATTTATAAAATACAAAGAGGTTGTAAAAGAGGTTGAGGAAAGCAATAAAAATATTGATTACTCAGATATAACATATCCAAAGGGAAATGTACAGGTTGAACCCTATAGATTCCCAAGATTGGGACCGGTTAACGTTGTGTTATCTGATAACCCAGATTTAGAGATACTAAAGACCATATTAGATGATTCCATCAATTCAATAACGGAATCCGGTAAAACAATAACACTTACAAATAGAAATATATTAATAAATAATCTATTTAATGAAACTGTTATAATGAATCAACAGGGTTCAGAATCTGATAAGGACTTCACATTACCAGATACAGCGCTCGCTCAAGATTGGACATATTATTTAAATAATGTAGTTGAACCCACAATACCAAGCCCTGTCAATCTCCCAATTACAAAGAAAATAGTAATAGATGAACTTGGAAGAATAATTGTGGATGATACTAACACCCCCATTTCCGAAAAATCAGAAACATTCACAGGAAAATCCCAAACAGAATTATCTTTGACAATAAATTGGTGGAGTTCTAGAAAAGATATTGTTGATATTGATTCTTCAACCCAAAATGAAACTGGGGATATATTAAACGCAAAAGTTATAAATACCCAATATCCGGAAGAGGTAGAAGTAAAACTTTATCCGATGGTAAAAATTGGTAAGTGTCAATTCTCCCTTGAGGATTGTTTAAACCTAATTAAAAGGGGTATACAGGTATGAGTTTAAAGGCATTTGATGTTAGACTACCAGAAGCATACCGCTCAACTGACTTTAAGGTTTTTGAGGGTCTGGGGAAAATTGCTTTAGGTATATGCAAAGAGGATATCAATAATTTATCTTATTTAAATAGTATAGAAAAATGTCCAGATAACCTATTACCATATCTATGTAAAAAAATAGGAATGCCTTATTTTAGTTGTGCCATACCATATGTGAACAGGAAAATACTTTCATGCTGGAGATGGATGATTAAAAATAAAGGATCTTATTCTGCCCTAACATTAATGGCGGCATTTGCTGTAATGTCCTTTACCAAAACCAAAGAGGAATTAAAGGATGACCTATTTTACATATACTCTGTTGATGTTTATCTACGGACCTCTAAAACAATTAATAAACAAAAATATATACATATAAGAAATTTTATTGAAGTGTTCTATGAATTACCAGAAACAATAACACAAGAGACAATGGAAGAAAGATTAATGATGTTCCTGGATTATGTTAGACCTGCAAGTTGGAGAATTAAATTTCAACCTGCCCTTATTCAAAGAGAAGGTGGGGAAGGTAAAGGTCTTGTTATTGATTCCAGACAACAAAACATTACTCAATCTGCAGAAAATTACACCGAGAAACATTCTTATGTTATGGATGTACCTGACGAAGAACGTGCTGAATCTGGTGTTGACTTTAGTGAAGTATTTAAAAAGAATATATAAAGAGGTATATGAAAAATGAAAAAAATGGTGATGCCTCCGGAATCAGTTGATATAATTGGTAATGTCCATACCAGAATATGTGACACGAATAGAAGGTTGATAAATAATACTACTATTCATAATAAATGCACAGATGACGGATTAATGTATATTCTATTTTGTATTCTACAGGAATATACCCCTGCAATAAAATATTTTGGTATTACAACGCTAATTACAGATGATCTTGGTAGGTATAATGTTGAAAAAGACCACATTTTTAGATTGGATGCCCATGATGACAATGATAGAGGTGGTTTAATACGTGATTTAATTTCTGGTGGGGGTAATACATATAGGGCAAGATTTAAATTCTATCTACAATCAAATCAGTTAAATGGTGAAATTTTAAAGTCAATACATCTATATATGCAAGATGCTAATGGAAATTTATTCAAAGCATTTTCTGCTAATCACGCTACATATTCCGATGGTCAATTAATTCTAAAGGATAACACAATAACTGTTTCCTATGAATGGATTATCGGGTTAAGAAATGAATTTGAAGAAGAATCAGTTTAAATAAAGGGGGATATTTTACATGGAACCGTTATCAAACATTACCCCAATATCTTTACCAAATGTTTATCCAAGTAGTATAAATAGTGTAACAGGTAAATTATTATCAGAGCATAATCTTTCAATGGTGCTCAGATCTATTTGCTCCAGACATTTTATATATACAAAAGATGTAACCGCCACCAGTGGAAATTTTAATTTAGCGGTTGATTCTGTATATAGCACTATTTCAGGTGGTGTTGCAATAATTGATGGGTATGTGGTAACTTTGGACACCACAACCACTTTATCAAATATACCAACAGATCTGGTAGCATTTGGGGAAATCAAACAATTCTATATTGCCTTATGTTTAGTTAAACAAAATGCAGTTGAAAACAATGTTGGGGCGAATGACCCAGTATTTACTAGCTTATCCTTTGTATTTTTAGAGGATAAGGTGGAGGATAATGAATACTACAAGTATTTATACCTTTATAAGGTTGGTGTAACACAAAATGCTATTGATACAAATTCTATACAGGATTTAAGGGTTTATACCCCCTTTGATGCCAGTTTGATTGGTATTAATTCGGAAAATGGTTTAGCCACACTCCAGGATGCCCTTGATTTTATTGTGACACATATAAGGGGACTTGAACCAGGTACAGATTTCTTTAAAGTTGGGGATAAAACAATACCAATCGAAGGAGAAAATGGAATCTACGATAGATTAAAATATAAGTTCACAGTACCGGACTATGTAGATAAGCCTTTTATAAATGATATGATTGTGGAAGGCAATAAACTCATTTATTCACAAGGCCAAATTGTGACTTTAAATGGGGATTGTAGATTACCAAACATCATTCTTCCTGAAGCGGAATATGGGAAAGATACAAGGGGTGTAATATTCGTAGACCCAAACAGGGTAATACCATCTGACGAACATTCATACGACCCTGACAACCCACAACAAACATTATATATTGAAAATGGGGAATTATATACTATAGCAGAAGTAAATCAAAATGCCTATTCAATTTTTAGAATAAAGGATTCTCAAGATTCCTCAATAGACATTTTAGTACCATCTATAAAAAAGGTCGATACTTTAACTTTTATAGCTGGGAAAAATATTTCAATAGGTGGAATTAACAGCACCACAGAAAGAAGCGTTACAATTGATCTAAAAGATAATTTACAGGTTCAAAGTATTTATGTCAATGGTAATCAAATTTCCGAATATAATGATCCAGAACCCGGATGTGAAAAATTCTCCGGATTAAATCTACATCCAGCCATTTATAGTCAAAATGGTACTATTGAAGATGAATTTAGGGTTGGTGGAGATTTACAAGTTGATGGGGATATAAATACAGCAGGTGACTTAAATCTTGGTGGGGATTTAAATTGCTCCGGAACAATCAATGCAGATAAAGTATATAGTGCAGTATACAATGATTATGCAGAAATATATGAATGTGATAAAAATATTAACTACCAACCTGGAGATATTGTAGGATTAAATCCAAATACTGGTTTTTACGAATTAGCCAGCATGTTGTATCCTAACCTCGTAGTTGGGGTTGTATCTGATTCCTTCGGATATTTAGTTGGTGGTGGTAAGAATATACCTCATTGCACAGAGGTACCGATTGGAATGTGTGGCAGAGTAAAAGTGAAAATAATTGGAACTGCAATGCCTGGGGACCCAATAGTTGTATCACATGTTGATGGAGTTGGTAAAGCATTACACAACCAAAGACCCGATATCGGTACCGTAATTGGAAAGAGTTTACAAAGAAAAGATGAGCCTGACATAGGGTATATTTGGATGCAGATAATGTTAGGTTAAGGGGTGATTACTTTCATGGCGGAAAAGAAAGTTAATTTAAAAATAAAATGTAGAAGAGGGGGTTCTTTTAATGGGGCCCCCGAAGGAAATGCTGCTTTAGGTGGTAGCAACAAGCAAGACAGTGTTTCCTTTAACTATAATAACTACATACAATCCTCGGTTACATTAAACACCGTATTTGAAGATTTAAATTTAATAGAAATACAGGACCTATTATTACAACTTGATTGTTCAGACTCAGTTGATTCAAAAGACACCAGCATATATTGCCAGCTAACATTAAATGGGTGTTCTGATTATATAAAAATGTTTTATATAAAAAATAATACTAGTATAATCACACAATTTCCGCAAAACTTTCTAACCAAAAATAATTATGAATCCCCAATAAACATTCTTCTTACAACTGAGTTCCAAAAAAATAAAATCTTTATCTCCGGTATGCAACTAATAATTAAGTATAGGGAATTGGAAGCATGGGAAATACCTGATTCAGATGGAAAAATTCATACTAAGCCAACTCCCCCAAACATATTATCAATCTCCGGGGATATTAGTGAAAATTATTTTGAAAATTCATTCAAAATAGATATTGATTATACTGATCAATGTAACCAAATAGACGCAAGAATTCTTAATGCTAAAAACGCATTGATATATACAAACCATTATACGGCATGTAACCAAATTACATTCAATTGTAATGCAATTACATTTAACCAGGGAGAATCCTATTTTGTTCAGGTCAAATTAACAAATGTTAATGGTCAATCAGAGTGGAGTAATTTATCCAATGGTATAATAAAATGTAATAAACCTTCATTATCGATAACTAATGTTTATGGCTCCAATGTTATTGAATACCAAAAGGGTGTGTATTACATAAATTCAAGAGTGAATATAGATGGGTTATTTAATGTTGGATTAACCAATGTAACACCCCTTATGTATAATATGTGCAGTGTGTTAATCCAAAATAACATAAATGGGGTTTGGAATGATATTGAATATACTAGTACCCCAGTATTAAATAACGGAACATTTACCCTTGAAATGGATGCCGATAATGAAATTGAAAATGGTGGTATAGATATCGGGGAATATTCCTTAGTAAGACTAAAAGCATTTTTTGGGGATAAAATCTATTATTCTGACCCCATAACCTTATTTAAATGTCCTTTATCAGAAATTACCTTAACTAATATTGTACCAAAAATAAAAAGAATACCAATTTCAAATTTAAAGATAAATGGTTCCTTTACACGTAATAAGTACACCTCAAATTGTAAAGTTTCCTGCTACCGACAACTTGCGGACAACTTAGAATTGGTATCTTACATAATGGTGGATACCGATAAATTTACATTGGACATCGCGTCCCTACTGAATAAAAAATATTCATATGGGGATATATTAATTTTAAGTTACAGTGGATGCAATATAAATGGGGTATATTCAGATGAAATATTTGACATTGTTACCTATCAAGTAAGTGAAATATTGGATACACCCATATTGACCTTCTCCGATAATTATGAGCAGACAACTTATGGTTCATATAACTTATATTATAAGGATAAAGTTCAATTAAGGTGGAATGAAATAACACCAAAGTTATTCCCACATGATAAAATTACATATAATATCTATAGAAATAATGAATTACTAAAAACAACATCTGAAACCACATATGTTGATTGTCCAGACTTACAAACGGTGGTTTATTGTGTATCAGCAACAAACGGTTATGACGAATTTAAATCAATACCAAAATTAAAAAACAAAATAACAAATGAAAATAGACCCCAATTTAGTAAGTCACAAAGTATATCATTTAGACCAGTAAGTTCGTTATTGTCACAATCAAATGTTTCTTTGGTGTCACAAAACATTTTACCTACAAAGGTAATTATATCATTTTCCCCAGCACAATCAGTTACAACCCCATCAGAGTATCTTAGATATATACTACATTGTGGTTATTACCAGGAAGATTTGGAGGGACCCCAGGGATATATTTCTTGTTGTGAATTGAATAATGTTACATATGATCCAATAAGACAGATGAATGATGCGATTATTGATTTTGGTGATTTTGGATTTGGTCCATCTGATAATATTGTGGTTTGTTTAACTTGCATTGACAGGTATGGTCTCGAAAGTGCAGACAGAACACCTCTACAATAGTCCATTTAAATCAGGGTGGTGATTGAATGTATAATAAATATATTATTGAAAATGGAAGTTATTATAAAGCAGGACCTTATATAATTGATAAAAACCCTGTGTACCCCGTAGTATTTGGTGCGAATGGATACGATAATAATGCACTTAGAAAATCCCCAGTAACTTGTGGAATTTTTCAAAGTGATATGAATAATTCTTTAATCAGGAACCCACTATTAGAAATTCTTTTTACCGGTGGTGATGAAGAATATTCTTTTAAAATTATACAATCAATTAATAATATACCTATGGAAACATTGGAAGCAGATAGCGATACAATATACCCCAATGGTAATATTAAAATTGGTACTAATGAAGTAAAATTTGCAAGATTCACCGGGGTATCAGATGAAATTGAAATTGACACCTTAAAAAACCATTATTGGCATGACCTTATATATGACCCTCATACTGGGAATTTGATATTGGTTGGAAATGGTAACCAAAATATATTGGTATCAACAGATTGTGGGTTATCTTGGAAACCCGTAACATATTCTGCGAAACCGGATAATTTATTTTGTTTATATCAGGTAAAAATATTTCAGGATGTTATCATAACTATAGGTGAAGAATGGACAGATGTAATTGATGGTCAGAATTATTATGTTGATTCAACCGGATCTCTAAAACTTCAAAATGATTCAGATATGCTGGAAGAGTATGATTATTTTACAGCAACCCACACACAAAGTGCCATATTTACACCCACTATTCATAATAATGTTGGTGTTGCATATATAAAGGTAAATAATCCAGATGAATCAAATTGGGTGAAAAAACCATTGCCCATGTCAAATTGTAGGAGTATTATAGTATCCCCAGATAAATTATTTTTGATACCTGGTGACGGTTCAATTGCCTATTACACCGAAAACAAATTATTAGATCCAGATGATTGGAAAACTATAACATTACCCGGAAATAACAGAAATTACACCGGAGGTTATGGTAATGGTACATATGTACTATTTTCAATTGATAACCCTAATGAATTTTATTATTCTACAGACGGTATAACCTGGAATACAAAACCACTGGGCAAACAAGCATCATGGTATTGCTGTGACTATATTGAACAGTATGTTAAAGCTACTGACAATGGGGAAGAAATTTCGTGTGGATTTTTAATTGGATCGGTTAACGGTTATATTGGGTTTATTGATGCTAATACATTTGAATACACACAATTATATTACAAAGAAGATACACATTGGTACGATATTAAAAAAGCAAAGAACATGGTTATGGTAGTAGGTGGGTGTGGTGATGAAAAAAGAATTGCAGTATGCTCAGACGATAAATTATCTGGTTGGATGTTGAAAAAATCTTCTATTGGGGCCTGGCATAATGTGTGCTATTGCCCCAGAAATAATTCATATGTTGTAGTTTCATATGATGGTAATGATGGCGGAAGGGCATTTATAGATTATTTTACAGATTTGGAAAATGAGGATGTAGTGGTCTCAATAAATACCAGAATGTATGTAAATGGACAAGAGTGTTATAATTTACCGGACGATTATATAATTCCTCAAGAATCTGGGTTTAATTCAATAAAATTCTCAACAAAAGTTAATGGTATCGGGGTTAAAGATTTTGATACTGGATCAATTATACGGGCAGATAATTATTATCAATTATTAAAACATCTGTTTGAAGTCCTACATTCCTATTATTATGGGGCAATGTTTATAAATGAGTTTCCTATTAATAACACAACACCCTTTGGTAACATTGATACTGATTATAAAGATCATATACCTAAAGCGTTTATTGACTTTATTGGTACATATGGAAATGGAAAAATTCAAACATTTGATGATTTTTTAAACATTTGTAATTCAATGTTGTGTACCGAATTTCCAAATATCCTTAATATATTATCTGATAATAATTTAATTGATGTAACTAATATACCTCAAAATTTATTACCAATATATGGGGAAACAGAAATGAAAACACATAACTGGGTTCCTGGTGAATTAGTATTCAAAGATAATCAGGAAATGGTTAATAAAGCGGATCAAATGATGATTGGTATAAAAGCAATTATGGATTTATTATCAAAGAGATAATTTTTACAATTACTTTTTAGTATATTAAAAATTCCGATCTGGTGTTTGTATTTAACCCAGCATCGGAATTTTTATAAATTATTGTATTGTTATGTAGTAACTAATACATCTTAAGTATAATGGATTTACATCTATACTAATTTTTGTTCTGCCCGCAAAATCTCCTCTACCTGGGCATCCACTTGTCCATGACATTCTTCCCAAAGAATTTTTCTTTCTTGATCAATGTCAATTTTTTCAACCAACTCAGGTGGAATTTCTCTTTCTTCCATATATTCAAAAGTGTAATAGGTGTCCCTTAATTTTATTGACACCCTACTGGTGGCTCCAATCTTGGTTGGTATTAATTTTGATTTATATTTTGCCATGTTATCTATTCATACATATAGTATGAGCAGTCCTCCTCTTCCAGAGGTTCATCTGGCATAAATGTATGCTCTGGTAGACATTGGGAAATTTCATATTCGTTAAGAACCTTCCATAGATTTTCTCGTTCAAGTACCCAGGGTGCCACTAAAATGGTAGATTCACCTGTTTTTTTGTCTACCTTATGAATAATGGCACATTTTGGGAACCATCTAAAAATTCTCCTATTGCCCACATAAGTTGCCCCAATCTCTAAAAGAATACTCTTTTCTTTTACCAGGGCAATACATTCTTCTTTACCAATTTCAACCCAATTTTCGTACATTTCTTTTTCCTCCTCATGCGTTCTTTTGATATGGGTTATTGTGCCTCATTATTTTTTGTTATATACCATAATACCAAATCTCTAACAAATGCGCTTACCGATTTTCCAGATAATTTTGAAAGACGTTTTATTTCATTTTTTTGAGATTCTGTAATAGCAAAAGTTACTGTTCTTGAAAATTTATTCCCCAGCCGTCTTCTTCCCCGAATCATCCTTTTTCTCCTTATTCTTTTTTACTCGGAGTGTTTGTGTGACCGACACAGTTTGACAATCAGAAAAGTCTGAAGCCACAAGTTCTTTTGAATAGATCGCGCGTTCTAATTCTTCAAGATCCACGTATTCCTTAGTTTTAATAAATCTAGAGGCATCAAGTCCCTCTGTTTTTTCTAATTCCCTTAATTTTAGAATTAAAAGATCCTCAATAAAATTATATTTCTCTGTGTTACTGACAGTCGCAGTATATTGATCATAAGTATAGGAGTTTGTCATCAAATCCCCCATACTTGTTTTGATTCTGGAATTCCATTCTTTTAAATGTTTATCAACACAATTTTTTAGATTGTTATACTCATAATATGCTGGTATAACATCATTTAAAGTATTTAGTGAATCCTGTTCCGGAATATGTTCGATAACAGATTCCACTAATGATATATTTACTTTAGGTGTTGAATCTTTAGGTTTTGATTCTTTTAATTGTGACTTAACAAGAGAATCCACATCCAAGAATACAGAACGTGCCATAAATTACTTAACTCTCCTTATCATTCTTTTCAATTGGTACACATTCAGAACAGTCAAACCCCAATGCCTGTAATTGTTTAATTACATGTGGATCATGAATACGATTTTTAAAATAAGAGAAATTTTTTCTAATCTCATCAATCTCCCCTTTTTTCAAAAGGGCTTTAACACCTGTTTCTCCCCAATATTTGGCATTATATTTTCCAAATTTTCCAGCCCTTCCTTTTTGTCGCCATTCAAGAAAAGCAGAGAATTTATCCAGATCCTCTATATACCAATATTTTGCACCACGCGGGGTGTCATTTACCCGGTGAAATGGTGGTAGATCCGGCATATCTGGGCATTCACCTGACTCTTTAATTTTCTTCTGTATGTTATACCACCTGTTAAGTGTAACAGGCCCAACACCAAGATAATTACATACTTGAACAATGTTTAGTTTGTTTGAATTTTCTGACATATCTTAAACTCTCCTTTTATTATCAATTATTTGAGGAATTTAATTCCTCATCCCCAATTAAACCTAACAAATATTTTATTATTGATTCTTTATTCTTCTTGTTACCGTCAACCACCAGATCGCTAATATTCTTCTTTGAAAGAATAAGGTTATGTATCCTTTCATCTATAGTATTTTTGGTTATTAAGGAAATTATGTCTATTTGTCCCTTCGTACCAATTCTATGGGCCCTGTCAATTGCCTGAGAAAAATTGGAATATGTCCATGGTTCATCCATAAATATTACACAATTAGCGGCGGTAAGATTAAGTCCGGTACCCATACTACCAATAGTACCAATCAAAACTTTACAATCTGGATTGGTTTGGAATTCCTCTTCCGCGATTTGTTTTTCTCTTGTCTTTACCTCACCATGAATCATTTGTGGGTTGTATTCTTTTAATTCCTCCTTGAGTTTTAATGCCACCTGTACCCAGTTGGTAAATACAATTATCTTTTGACCATTGTCTGTTCTTTCCTTTACTATGTCTTTTAGTCGTTCAAGTTTTGCACATCGAACAGAGGTAAATTGAGGAATATTCAGTGAATTTTCTAATGTCCAGGTGTTACCGGTTGCTTGACGCATCCTAATCATTTGTACTAAAGGATTAGCACTTGTAAGCATTGATTCCATTTCAAGCAATGTGCTTTCCCTTACATAAGTGTAAAGAGTTTCTTGTAACTGATCCATTTCAACATATTCTTCATAAATATTCTTCTCTGGCAAATCCAATATTTCCGATTTTAATCTTCTAATCATACATTCATCTAGCATGTTTTGTAACTGATCAAGATTTTTATATCCCATTACTTGCTTATTCTTAAAGCCACCGAACTTGCAATAATGTTTTTTAAAAGCATAGAAATTATTATCTTCAATACCCATCCAACTAAGATAAGGCCATAGGTCCAAAGGGGTATTCATCATGGGTGTACCAGTCATTGGAATTCTAAACTTACTTTTTAAAGTGAGTAAACCTTTGGTTTGTTTAGAACTTGGATTCGCACATTTATGGCATTCATCCACAATAATTTGACCGATAATACCCATTCTACAAAGTGTATTTAATCTGGACACAATTTTACTATCACGAATACTTTCAATATTGGTAATCAAAAATCTTGGACATTTTTCCTTATCCTTTTCCTCAATAAGTTCTTCGAGATCCTTAACTCTTTCTGATATTCCCCCAATACTAAAATTTGAAATATCAGACCAAAGGATGTTCATCTTTTTCTCGGTTTTATATTTTCCTGGTATTTTAGTTAGAGCATGTTTATCAAGTCTCATACCAAGAATACGAACATTAAGGGGTCCCAGTGGTCCCATGTGTTTGACAATATCCTTATAAAAATTCCATTTAAGGTCATTTACACCACATATAATTAAAGTAGTTCTAAAATCATATAAATAACTTCTCATAAGGGATATTGCAATGGATTCTAAACTTTTACCGGCACCAGCTTCATCCCCAACAAACATATTATCATGTTCAATACTATATCTAACTGCATCAATCTGATGTTTAAAAAGTTTACTTGTAATACCAAGGGTGTGGAGGAAATTTTGTATCTCATCATCGGATTGAATATTAAAGGGTAACCTTTTATTATTCTTAACCCCCTGAACCTTAATAAGATTTCCTTTAATAGCCTTTGATTTAGTCTTATCAAAACAATATTCGTTTCTACCGGTAATAGTTATTTCAGGGGAACCGATTGAGGTATTGAGAAATTCTATAAAATCAGGAACAAAATCCGGGTCAAGTTCCCACTGTTTAGTATTTGGATTATAGTTCCTTTTATTTGAAGGATATGTTTTTATATGTTGAACGATATTTCCATTATAAGGGAAGTCTATAAATGCACTTAATCCGATAGCATCGTATCCAGTTACCTTTACACTTTTCTTAATATTGATATTAATCATATCAAATACCTCAATTACTAGTTCTTAAACATATTATATAATATTTGAATTCAAATTACAAGTGATTTTAAAAAACATTTTCTATATTATTTTACTATAATTAAGCATTTAGCATTACCATATTGATTTACCGATTTTAACATGGTTCAGTAGACAGACCCATAAAAGTGGTCATCCATAATTGGGGATACTAAAGCATGGTAAAAAATGGATGGAATAATATAATATTTATAAGATAATAGATATTTAGAAAATAAGAACTAAAGTTCTTATTTTCCTTGCTGTAAAAGCAAGAAGTATTATGCAAACTGATAATTTTAAATACAGATTTAAAATATAGCTAATTTAAGGAAACTGAACTACGTTATTTTGGTAACCCAAAAAACGTGAAAGAGATATTGGTGATTTCACTAGTCTACGTATACATATTAGATATGTTTATAGCGTTACCGGTGTATATAAGATACATAAATATCTTTGTATTTGTATATAGTTTGATTTTTTCATAGTAGTGGAGTATAATAGGGATATGGTATAAATTTTATAGAGCGGGGTAAAGTAATGAATTCACGGTATATTATTAATAAAGAATTGGGAAAATTCATTGACACGCAAAATAATAAGGAATACGAGTTGTATAATGGCCATAGATTATTGGAACCATTAACTGATGAAATCAGAAAAGACCTTATTAATGATTCAACTTGTTTTGATCATTTACCCTTATTCGGTGGTGATGTTCAAACTAAATGTCCAGAATACAACAGAAATTTATGCTTTGGGGATGATAATACTGAATTTGAAGTTTATTATGACAAGAGAGTAAATTCCTATTATCTATTAGTAAAGAATCACATCTGGTTTGGTTGTGAGGAGTATACAGATATATATAAATATCAGTTACCTTATCTAAATGGTTACAAGGAGTGTCTATACTTTAATGCTTATCAAGAATATGATTGTGTGAATATCTATAATAACGGATTCTTTGTACTAAGTCTTGGATCGTATAAGCAAGTTATGCAGCATGTGGAAAATAATACGGAACTAACTCCAATATATGATTATAGTGTTATACAAGGTGGATTGAGAGGATAAGATTAATGGAAGATTTATGCCCAATTGGAATTGATGAAACCCCAGATTCTGATACATTCACAGACCGACAAAAAAAATTACAACAGGAAACTATAGAATATTGTTCAAACATTAAAAATTCTTATCAGTACGATAAGGAGAAAAGTCATTACAATCCGCAAAATATCTATAAAATAAATCTGGATAAGAACAGAGAAGCACAGAAAAATCAAGTGAAACCAATATTGGAGGGTATTAAACCGAGGGTATATGGTATATATATTCATCCAATATTTTTTATAGAATCCGATTTAAGTTTGGATGAAAAGGTATTTATTAGTTATATTATGAATTATGGGGCGATCCTTGAAAATGAGGACGAAGATACCACTGGAAAAGAATTCTTCTTTATGAGTAGAGAAAGAATTATAGATGAGCTTTATTGGGGTATGAAAATAGACCCGAGAAAAATCAGCAGGATGAAGGCACACCTTATAGAAGAGAGAATTATAATTGAGAAGAAGCCCAGTAAAGAATTAATTAATAATATGCCCCAGGTTAATGGTAACTCAAAATGTTTATGGTTTTCAATAAGGGGTTATTCAGATTATATAAGGAGATTTAGGGAAAATAATCCATTTCTTACTGAACCTGAAATTGATGAAGAATACAGGGAGGAAACAAAGGGGTCTAAATATATTATTACTGATAATAATCCCCAAAATAAAAATTTCCATGTAAAGAACAATTCGGATACATCTGATAAACCTAAAGAAAATCCAATTAAACAAAAGGGTGTTGCCTTTACTCAGTTTACACAGACCCCTCAACAAAAAATTCAAAATTTGGAGAAACAGTTAAAACAATTCATTATTGATGGTGGTAAACCATCTGACCCAGAATACGTTAAATTAAACAAAGAACATATGGAATTATGCAAACAGTATAAAAGGGGTAAGGTAGTCAAGAGGGCAAGTAAACGCCAGGAATTAATACGGGATTTTATGCAAAAATACGGGGATAAGTTGAATCCTAAATATGAAACAGAAGGCCAGATTAGAGCTATTATCCAGGATGTCAAAAATACATCCGATTATGCTGTTAAGGGTTTGATTGAACAGTTTGAGTGGTTGGATATTTTTATTGAAATAAATGGACTCGAGGAGGCACAAAAACTAATACAGTCCCATGCTTATTCTGGGTATTCCAAGTTAATATATGCGAATGAAGTACCGGATCAGAACATCAAAACAGAATCTATAATACGTCGTATGGAAACAATTAAAAATAAATATGGCAATAAAGAAAATCCAGCACAGGTTCAACCTGAAAATCCTGCAAATTGTGAATTAAATAAGAAGGATTATAAATATTGGCCATGTATAAACCAAGATGGATTGAAACAAATACAGGGGTTATTTGAAAAAGCGAAGGATGATGGTATTATGTATGAGGATACTGATCCCCAAAATAGTACCCTTGAATTTGTAAATATTGTTTGTAAGGCTTATGGTTCTTTAGGTAGTAAAATACTTCCATATGTGATAAAGGAACCAAATGCGCATTATCATATGTGTTTAAAAACCTCATTGGACTTTATAAGAATGGATTCCACTATTGAGGATTATATGTCAGAGAAGACTGGGGATAAATACTTCGGAATTTATAATAAAGACGAATTAAAAGGGGTTTAAACCGTGGCTGAATACACAATAACTAGACCTTTTACTACATGGTGTGAGGCTGGTAGAAATTGTAAAAAATATGGTACAGATGAGTGTTGTGATCCATGCCCAAGACAACGTGATTATTTCTGGTTATTGGATAACAGCAATCTTCCAGAGAATTATAAATTTCCTCAAAAACTTATAAATTATAGGGATGAGGGGGATTTTGAAAAATATTTATCTTTTAATGAGTACATAAAAACTGAAACCGAAAATTTTGTGAATGCCGGGTTGACTATGTTTTTATGTGGTCCGGATTCAGAGACCATGTCAATAATGGCAGCAAAGTTCATGAGATATTATATGCACGAGATTGCATATGGAAATAACTTTAGAAATGCTTGTTGGTATGTGAATGTGCCAAAGTATTTTAGTAAGGTTCAAAAGAAAATATTTGGAGATTCTTATAATTCAGATCCAGAATTAATTCTTCATCGTAAGATGTTGGAAACTTGTCCATTAGTTTTATGGGATAATTTTAGTTATTTAATCACATGTAATAAAAATATAATTTTAGATGATATTTGGGGTATCCTGTGTGAGAGGACAGTTCAAGGTTATTCAAATTTAATTGTCTCAAAAGCCTCCTATTCCTTACTGGTGGAAAGACATATGGAGTTAGAAAACTGTCTTTATAACTCAAGAATAGTTCAAACCACAATGCAGGACACCTTATTTTTTGAAAATAAACAGATTGATAGCACAATAAAACAAGTCGAAGAATTTAAATTCGTAGATTAATAGAGGGTATCATATGGGAGATAACCGAACTTTAGAAGTAGTTGTAATCCAGGTTCTTAGCAGGATAATCCAAACAAAAGATCTAAGTATTGTTTTAGAAAATGGATTAACAGTTGACTATTTTGTAGGTTATGAACAAGAATTCGAATATATTATGGATCATTATGAAAGGTATGATTGTGTACCAGATGAGGTGACCATAAGAGATGTGTTCCCAGAGTTTAGAACAATTCCAGTGGATGAACCAAACGAATACCTACTGGAAACTCTGGTGCATTTTTATAGGGGCTTTAGTATTTATCAGGCTTGTGTAAAAACAGTTGAATATATAAATAATCACCCTGGTCAAACAGATATTGTTGAAAACCTAATCAGACAGGATTTGGACTTGCTACCAATACTTGGTGGTGCAAAGAATTGTGGTGTTCAAATTTTAGGGTCATGTGAAAGGTTTGATGATATTCTACAAAAAAAGGATAATCCAAGGGGTAATTTTATAAAGACCGGTTTTGATGAATTAGATTCTGAAATTGGTGGATGGAGTAGAGGAGAAGAATTTGTAGTTCTTTTTGGTAGGACAGGACAAGGTAAGTCCTGGATTTTGTTAAAAACATTACTTGCAGCGGCGAAATGTGGTAATAGAATTGGATTAGTTAGCCCCGAGATGAGTGCCAGTAGTGTTGGTTATAGGTCCGATACTATTTCTGGTGGATTTTCTAATTTTGCATTAAAAAGTGGTAAAATAGCAGATGATGTAGAAGAATTATCAAAATACGATTCTTTCTTGAAGGAACAATCAAATTCAGGGGATTTCTTTTTGGTAGCATCCTTAAAAGATTTTAATAACAGTGTTACTATTTCAAAATTAAGAAATTGGGTTGTTCAAAATAAATTAGATGTTCTTGCAATAGATGGTATAAAATATATTGATGATGAAAGAAGAAAACGTGGTGATAACACAACCACGATGTTAACCAATATCAGTGAAGATTTAATGACTTTAAGTGTTGAATTAAAAATACCAGTTATTGTATGTGTTCAATCCAATAGAGGTGGGTCAAAGGGTACAGAAGAGGATGGTTTACCAGAACTTGAAAACATTAGGGATAGTGACGGTATTTCGCATTCTGCCACAAAGGTTATTGCAATTAGACAAAGAGATAATAAAATTGAAATGCAGATAAAGAAAAACCGGGATGGTAATGATGGTCAATTATTCGTATATAATATAAATTTGAATTATGGTAAATTTGAGTTTGAAAGTTCTACAATTAAGGGTAAGGTAAGTAATAAGAGGGATGATTATGTTGGGGTTAATGAAGCCCACAATACCAGAAGAAAACAATTGCCTTCAGGAAATTCGGATTCTCCCCCATGGGAGGATAATATTGGTACCCCAGGTGAAAGGGCATTAAGTAGGAGAAGACAGAGGGGTTCTTCCGATTCTGAAAACGAAAGACCTTCAAGAAAGAAAAGGGAATTTTAATATATGATTTATATTGATGGACTTCCAATACTTGAAAACGAGGCAACTATTATTGGGGTTTTAAAACAACAGGTTTACGAAAGGACCGGTAAGGTTTTATTTTCAAAATATCGTGTAAGAGGGGATGAGTTGCAACTTTGTTGTCCATTTCATAAAAATGGACAGGAAAAGAGACCCTCTGCCACTATATCCTTAAAAGATAAAAAGACTGAAGATGGTAGGCGAGTCCCATCTGGAACTTTCCATTGTTTTGCATGTGGCGAAACCGGGGATATAACTGAAATGATTTCTTATTGTTTGGGTTACCCCGATGATAAATTTGGAATTCATGGTAGACAGTGGTTATTACAGAATTTTACACGGGCATTGGAGCTATCACAGTTTTCTTTACCAAAGTTAGAGGTAAAAACAAAATATCATAATATATCAAACATAACCGAAGAGGAATTAGATTCATACAGGGTGATCCATCCTTATATGTATAAAAGAGGACTAACCGATGAATTAATAGATATATTTGATGTGGGGTTTGATCCGAATTTTGTGTTAAAGAATAAAGATAATAGTAAGGAGAATAAGATACCGTCAGTTACATTTCCAGTTAGGGATATTGATGGCAATGTGTTATTTATAGCCAGAAGAAGTGTTAAAGGAAAACTATTTCACTATCCTGCTGATGCTGTGAAACCCGTGTATGGGTTGTATGAATTATACCAATATTGGGATATTGGGGAGGATTCTTCCGGTAAATTTCACGTTTTGGATGAATTATATGTGGTAGAAAGTATTTTTAATTGTATTACTTGTTGGAAATATCATGTTCCGGCGGTGGCATTATTGGGTACCGGTACACCACAACAGATAAAGACGATTGAAAGATTGCCTGTGAAAAAATATGTTCTTGGACATGACCCCGATGAAGCCGGTCATAAAGGGGTAAAGCGTTTTATACATAATTGTAAAAAGTCCAACATAGAAGTAATGGATATCCCAGAAGGAAAAGATATCAATGATTTAAATGAAGAAGAATTCTGGAATGTACCACGTATACCAATATACCGATTGAAATTTTAACGAAATTTTGTTACTTTCGGGATTGTATTTTAGGATAACATATTCTATAATAATTATACAAACATTAAAAACATTAAGAACATTAAAAACATTAAGAAAAGTAGGTAAACAAAAGACATGAAGACCAGTATTACAATAGGGTACATTAAATATTATAGAGTATATATGAATATTATCATGGGTTCCAGATAAATCGGAATCCATTTTATATCTTCTAAAATACAATACCGAGGAGGACTAAAAAATGTACGGAACCTATACTATGCTGTCTAACTATGTGGCACAGGATTCGCGGCCCGGAATACCCAAGCTGAGTGAGGAAACTAATGAGGATATAGTTAGAAGATATAGGGAAGAACCCAATGATTTTGATTTATGTAGACTCTATGTAAAGAATTTTTCAATCCTTTATAATATCTCAAGAAAATTTCCAAATATTAATATGGAGGATAAGGGCAGTAAATCTTTGGATTGTTGTCAAAGGGCATTGGATACATATGATTCTGATAGTTCTTTATTTATTAGTTGGTTAACTTTATGTTGGGAAAGACAATTGATTACAATTTCACATAGAAATGAAAGAACAAAGAATGTCACACAGTGTGAGCCCTTTGTATATGAATCGGAAATGGATTACAATAATGGTGCTGTGTCTACAGAATATAAGATATTAGATCGGCTGAATCTGGATACTAAGGATTGTTATTCAAAAATAGATTTTAGTTTAAGTTTTAAAACTCTGCTTGATACCGGAATTTGGAAGGAGGATGAGAGGGCAGTTTTGATTGGTGCATACTATGGTTTGACAGATAATGAGATATCTTCGTCTCTGGGGGTATCTAATACTCAAATTTATTGGGCCCGTAAGAGGGTAAGGAATGTTCTTACAAGTAATAAAAATCTGTATAATATGGTATTTTAAATAAGATTACAATATGTAAGGGAGAATATAAATTAATGGCAAATTTTAGTTTTTTGAATGCGCAGGAGTATGCAAATGATGTTAGTGGTCTGTTTACACTAAAGGAGGATGGGGATACTGCCCGTGTACGAATTTTGATTGATACACCTGATGATCTGCGAGGGGTTTGGACACATTGGCTTCAGGTAAATGGTCGGGGTAGACACGTTCTTTGTCTTGCAGATGGTGAGTGTAAAGATGAGAAGGTATATAGGCAGCAGTGTCCCATTTGTAGGTTCGGCAAGACTTCAAAAGAGGGTAAACGGAATGTGAAATTCTTTATACCGATGTTGAATCTGGATACCAATGAATACGTAATATGGGAACGAGGTTATAATCTTGCAAAGAATCAGTCTTTCCTGAATCTTCTGTCAGAATACCCCAAAGAACTTTACAAACAGGTTGTGGAGATTCAAAGAATTGGTAATGCCAATGATTATAATACCGAATATACATTTAAGGCACTTCCGGAGTCTGAAGTAAGTTATACCAGGGTTGATGGGGATCTTAGTGAGTTTGAGATTCCGAATCCTGTTGATAGTGGTTTGACCCTGAATAAAACATATGAGGAGCTGGAGTATTATTTCTCAAATGGACATTTTGAGGGGGATACCCCAAGGGAGGATGAAGGAGTATCTGGATACAGGAGACGCGAACAAACATCTGGTGATGGTTATTATAGTAGACGTGATAACAATTACCGTGGCAACGATGGTCCCTCAAGATACGATGCCGAGGATGATGACGAACCTACTTATTATCGTGGCGGGAATAGAAGGGAATCTTATAACCAAGGTTCACGGTATGAAAATAATTCTGGTAGAAGGGGTTATCAAGGGAGACCGGATTCTGGTTCACGTAGACGGGAGTTTTAATAGGTGATGTAAATGCCAACATTATTGAATCTACCAAAATTGAATCAAAAACGAGGTAATCCAAACGAACTTATTGATCAAATGGCCAGGGGGTCGAAACAATCGGCCCCTATTATGGCAGTGCGCAAGGGAAATAAAAATCAGGATTTAACTTCCATAATAACAAGTATTAAGGCATCAGTTGCACAGAATCTTGGTAAATATGGGGATAGATATATTGCCATAAGGGACAAAAGTGAATTAACTGATTATATTGACAAATGTATCGAAAATAAAATATGCGCTATTGATACAGAGACAACAAGTTTGGATCCTTTAACTACAACCATTGCAGGGTTTAGTATTTTTACACCCGGTGAGAAGGCGGCCTATGTACCAATAAATCATTGTAGTTATATTACATTTACAAAATTAAAGAACCAGTTATCTGAACAATTTTGTGGTCAGCAATTACAAAGATTACAAGATAATAATGTAAAGAATATATTCTTCAATGCCAAATTTGATATAAGAGTTATAAGACATACCCTCGGTGTAAAATTAAATGCTTATTTTGATTCTTATATTGCAGCAAAACTTCTAAATGAAAATGAGGAAGAATCTAACTTAAAGTCCCTACATAATAAATATTGTTTAGATGGGAAAGAAGATGCCTTTAGATTTTCTGATTTATTTGATGATGTGACTTTTATATATGTCCCAATTGGCACCGGGTATTTATATGCGGCGAGGGATGCCGAAATAACTTATGAATTATTTAAATTTCAGGAACCATATCTTACCAAGGGTACCCCGGAGAATATAGAATCAGAATTGGAAGGTGTTTCAAACGTATTTTGGAATATTGAAATGCCCCTGATAGATGTAAATGTGGATCTTGAAGATACTGGCGTATATTTCGACATGCAATTAGATGAAGAGTTTTCAAAGAAATATAATGAACAGTTAATTGAACGCGAAAATGAGTTTCACAAAATTACTGCCCAATATGAAAAGGAAATCAATTCTTATAGAAGAATAATGGGTGCAAATTGTAAATTAGATAATCCAATTTCAATTGGTTCCCCACAACAAATTGCAATACTTTTGTATGATATTTTAAAATTAACTTCTTGTGAAAAAGGAAAACCAAGAGGTACCGGAGAAAATGCCATAAAGGGGATGGATCACCCAGTGGCAAAAGCAATATTGGATTATAGGGAAACTCAGAAATTGCTCAGTACATATGTAGATAAATTGCCAGATGATGTAAATCCACAAACGCATAGAATCCATGCGAAGTTTAATCCGGTTGGTACAGTTACTGGTAGATATGCTTGTCTTAATGGTATTGAGCCAATAGAAACCCCGAATGGTATGATACCAATAAGTTGTTTAAATGTTGGGGATGAAGTGTATTGTTTAAATAATAATGGGGAAAAAGTAACATCAATTATTGAATCTTCATTCTGTTATAGCAATGAAGATATGGTTGATGTTATTATAGAGGATGATAATGGGAATGAAGTGACAATTCGTTGTACCAAAAATCATAGATTCCTGGGTCAAGATGGAAATTATGTTGAGGCTCAATATTTAAGAGAAGGATTCCCATTGAAGGGGGTAACTAACTGTGAAAATTAAAAAGGTAGTTCCTGCCGGTAATGGAACAGTATTTGACATTGGTGTAAAAGATTATCATAATTATATTGTGAAGGGTGTTTGCACACATAATAGTAGTGACCCTAACCTACAAAATATACCATCGCGGGGTCCTGGAAAAGAAATTCGTAAATTATTTACTGCAACGCCTGGTTATGTATTGGTTGGAAGCGATTTTAGTGCCCAGGAACCACGCATTATGACCCATATGTCCCAGGATGAAAAGATGTTAAGAGCATATAATGAGGGGAAAGATTTATATTGTGAAATAGCATCTATATCCTTTGGTGTACCATATGAAGAATGCAAAGAATTTTATCCAAATGGTTCACCAAATCCGGAAGGTAAAAAATTACGTAGTCAAGCTAAGAGCATTGTATTGGGTACGATGTATGGTAGAGGTATACAATCTATAGCTGAACAATTAGGCACCTCAACACAAAAGGCAAAGCAGATTCACGATAAAGTAATGACTTCTTTCCCCGGATTAAAGAGATTCATGGATGATTGTCAGAATATGGCCTATGAATTAGGTTATGTTGACACCGTTTGGGGTAGAAAGCGTAGGTTACCCGGAATACAGCTACCAAAATATGAATTTAGCAGGGTCGCTGGAACCGTAAGTGATGATTTTGATCCCTTGGATTTTGATGAAGATTCCGGTGATTTCGATAATGATTATATAGACCCCCAAATCGTTGATTATTATACTAAGAAACTGGATAAGGCATGGGGTTCTAAAAAATGGGAGATTATTGAAGATGCCAAAAAAGAAGGTATTGTAATCAAGGATAATGGTGGTATCATTGCTGAAGCGGAACGTCAATCGGTTAACAGTAGAATACAGGGTAGTGCAGCAGATATGACAAAAATAGCAATGATAAGGGTTCATGATGACCCAATAATGAAAGAGTGTGGGTTTAGAATGTTAATTCCGGTACATGATGAAATTATTGGGGAGGCACCATACGAATATGCTATTCGTGCTGGGAATAGACTTGTGGAATTAATGGTGGGGGCAGCAAGTGGTCTATCAGTACCATTCAAATGTGATTGTGAATATCAGGTTCAATGGTATGGGAAATCCTTAACAGAGGAAGATATACAATGTTTAATTGATGGCACAAAAGTTGCAAGAGATTTTTATTAAGGGGGATATTTATAATGAGTTTTGATATATATTTTGCGGGGGCTCAAACCCCAACTGTGGATGATTTTATCTATAATTTAGGGGCAAATCGCCTTTATAGTTATTTTTCAGAGAGAAAACATATTGATAATTATATTGAAAGAATAAAAACAAGGAAAACTAATTCAAAGCTAATTGTGGATAGTGGTGCTTTCTCTGCATGGACCAGAGGGGTTACTATTAATGTTGACGAGTATATTGAATGGTTGAATGAGAGAAGTGAGTATATTACAGCAGCTGGTCAGATGGACGTAATTCCGGGACATATAAAAAATGGTGCTACATTTGAGGATACAGTTCATGCGGCAGAAGGTACCTGGGAAAATTATCTTTATATGAGAAAAAGATTAAAAAATCCGGATATCCTTCTTTATACTTTTCATATTGGTGAACCCATTAAATTTCTAAAGAATGCCCTTGAGTGGAAGGACGAAAATGGTAATCAAATAAAATATATAGCATTAGGGGGCATGGTGGGTAAACCGAGAAATGCCAGAAATCAATTTCTTCAAATGTGTTATACAGAGATTTTTAAAAGCAGTAATCCTAATATAAAGGTTCATGCTTTTGGTATGACTGATTTGGAATTATGTAAAAAATATCCTATAACTTCTGCAGATAGTACAACTTGGATTATACACGGGGCACAAGGTAGAATTCGTGATGAAGATGGTAGATATATAAATATAAGTGAAAAACAGGCACATATTAAAGAAAATTTTGTAAATATTGTACCTGAACAACAAGAGAGGTTACATGCCCTGTTTGATAAATTTGGATTTTCGTTTGATGAATTAAAGTCAAATTATATTAAAAGGTTGCTATTTAATGTTTCAATGATGTATGAACAGTTTAATAACGTTGATAATAGAAATGCAAAACCAAAACAAAAAACGCTATTTTAGTTGACATTTTATGGATTTTGAAGTAAAATATTTTTATAATATTTGAATTTAACCAAATTGGTTAAAAATAAATAAAGAAGGACAGGAAACGTCATGAAAAAACCATTAGAAGAATTTCATCTGTTTCATGGTAATCGTGCCATCGTTTTAAGTAGCGGTGGTATTGATTCCACTACTTGCGTAGCTTACACTGTAGATTATTTTGGTAAACAAAATGTATGTACAGTCAGCTTTTTGTATGGACAGAAACATTCAAAGGAATTGGATTGTGCAAAAGCCATTGCAGATTATTATGGGGTGAATCACTATGTTTTGAACATATCAGAAATTTTGAAGTATAGTGATTGTCCTTTGATGCAAAATAGCACAAAAGATGTGGAATTGGGTAGCTATTCGGATCAGGTTACCAGAAATAAAGACGGTATGGTTTCCACTTATGTGCCATTTAGAAATGGTTTAATGTTATCTGCAGCGGCGTCTTTGGCATTTTCTCTAAATCCCGAGGAAAAAACAGATATAGTTATAGGGGCCCATGCAGATGATGCTGCTGGAAATGCCTATGCAGATTGTAGTTTTGATTTTATTAGCAGCATAGACGAAGCAATAAATCTCGGAACTTATGGTAAAATTGGTATTGTCGCCCCATTTGTTAATAGTAATAAGTCCCAAGTTGTGGCATGTGGTTTAAAATTAAAGGTTCCCTATAATCTTACATGGTCTTGTTATCTTGGTGGTAATAAGGCTTGTGGAAAATGTGGAACCTGTATTGACAGAATTAATGCTTTTAAACTTAATGGAATAGTAGATCCGATAGAATATGAGGTTAATTGATTATGATGAAGAATATGTTTAAAACAAAAACTGGATTGTTTAATACACTCACCGGTCTGTTTATTGGGTGCCTATTAATATCAAATGTTTTGGCAGCAAAGACATTTACTTTTTGGGGATTGGTATTACCTACAGCGGTAATTATATTCCCGGTAGTGTATATAGTTAATGATGTTATGGCCGAAATATTTGGGTTCCAAAAGGCAAAACAAATTATATACACTGGGTTTATGATAAATCTTTTGGCAGTTATTTGTTATAACATAGCAATTATTCTTCCACCTCCGGAATTTGCTATAGAAGGTGCCAATGCTTTTGCAATGACCCTTAGTAGTACTTGGAGGGTTTTGATTGCTAGTTTGGTTGCATATATTGTGGGTTCCATAACCAATTCCTATATTATGGTTAAGATGAAAGAAAAATCAGAGAGGAATTTGATGCTTCGTTGTATCATGTCCACTTTGGTCGGCGAGGGTTTGGACGCATTTTTCTTTATAACAATAGCATTTATAGGTACCATGCCTATTACAAGTCTATTGGTGATGATAGTGGCCCAGGCGATTTTTAAAACCCTATTTGAGGTTGTGGTATTTCCTGTTACAAATTGCGTGATTAAAACACTGAAGAGTCTACCTGAATAAAGTAAGAAAGGAATGGGGCGAGGTTTTCATACTTCGCCCAAAATCAAATAATATTATGTTATATGTTCTTAAGAAAAAATTAGAAATTCATGCCGCTCATAATCTTACGTTACCATATGAGTCAAAATGTTCAAGATTACATGGGCATTCATATCAAGCAGAAGTAATATGTGCATCCTATGAATTGAACGAACAAGGAATGGTTATTGATTATAATGAGATAAAAAATAAAATTGAGAAGGTTCTGGATCATAATTATTTAAATGATTTAATCACTGGGGTTCCAAACACTACTACTGAAATTATTGGTACATGGATTATAAATCAAATACCGGATCTCATCTATTCAGTTGAATTGTGGGAAAGTACTAATAACTGTTGTAAGGTTTACAATACTAAAAACCCTGTTTATAAAAAGGTGGGTGTTGTTAGTCTATGAGAATTTCGGAGATTTTTTATAGTATTGAGGGCGAGGGAAAACGTGCCGGAGAACCTTGTGTTTTTATACGAAAGTTTCTTTGCTCTATAAGTTGTAGTTATTGTGATTCACAATATGCTTGTGTGGGTGATGATTTTAAAGAAATGAGTGTAAACGAAATTTTACATGAAGTTGTTAAAGTCAGCATGGGCAAAACACAAAATGTCACCATAACCGGGGGAGAGCCCCTTTACACTGATAACCCACATAGGCCCTGTTCAGATTATTTACAGGAGCTTGAACGGTTAATAAAGGTCTTACATACCGCGGGATTTTATATTAATATTGAAACCAATGGTGTTCATAAGTGCCCGGATCAATTTAGGGAATATAATTTGTTTTGCACATATGATTACAAATGTCCAAGCAGCGGTATGCAATACCTTATGTATGACCCAAATTATATGGATTACACATCTGAGGATTGTTTAAAATTTGTAGTCGGTACGCAGGAAGATTTGAAATGTGCAAAATCTATATATGATATGTTACAGATACCTGAAATAAGTCCTTTAATATATCTGTCACCGGTATGGGATGGTGAATTGTCATTAAGGGATATAACCGAATTTATGCTCGAACAAATGCCAAAAGCTAAATTAAATATACAATTACATAAACTAATTTGGGACCCGAATATGCGAGGTGTATAATATGAAGCAGTTATTTACAAAAGCAAAATTAAAGAAAATTGAAACACTGTGTAGGAAGTTGATTATACTTTTGGGGGATGATCCGGATAGGCCAGGCATGATAAAGACTCCCGAACGGTATGCCAAGGCCTGTGCCGAATGGTTTGAAGGTATGCAATATACCAATGAAGAAATAGCGGAAAAGTTCAACACATGCTTTGATGGATATGGTGATGATTTACAGCTGGTAAAGGGAATACCGGTATTCAGCCATTGTGAACATCATATGGCCTTGATGTATGACATGAGGGTTTCAGTAGCGTATATACCACATGATGGAAAGGTTATTGGGTTGTCCAAGGTATATCGTATCGCTGAATTGGCTGCTCGTAGATTTCAAATTCAGGAAAAATTGTGTGAGGATATTTGTGATATTATTTCAATGGTAACACAATCTGATGATGTAATGGTGGTGGTTAAAGGTAAACATGCTTGTGTCACTTCAAGGGGTGTTAAAAAGGATGGACCCGATAGTGTATTTATTAGTTCAAGGGTTACCGGGTTATTTAAAACTAATTCGGATTTGAGAAATGAGGTAAATAGTATGATCAATAATTAAAAGTAATGAAATAACTACTTGTTTTAGTATATTAATACATCATATCAGAGAGGAAATCATTTATATGAGACCAAAGGATATAAATTTTAGAAAGGAATCTTTTCTCTTTAAAAGATGTGAAAGATGCCCGGATGAAGATTTAATCGGGGAGGAGAGGTTATTAAGGAACCCAATAATCGATACAGCGTTGGATAGGATTATGGAAGACTATGTACCTCAAAATAAATATGCAATATTTAGTTTATGTACAAGTTCCAGACCTTATATAACATCAGTAAAATGGAAGGCGTTTTATAGAGATTTTGGTCATTGCTGTGATTTAATTATATGTTCCAACGGTGGTATAATACCAATGGAGTATGCTTACTGCTGGCCGTTTATGTCATATGATGCTCATGGTAATTCAAGCACAGATTCTTTATATAAAGAGTTATTTGAAAAACGTCTTGTGAAATTTTTGAACAAGTTTGGGGATAGTTGGGAAAAGAAAATCTTTACATTTATACCATCTTCCAGAAACCGTGAAGTAATAAATAAACTGGGTCTACAGTATAATTTACCGAGTTTGGAAGTTTACAAACAAACTTTTAAAGAGGGAAGCCCCGGAGTAAATATACAAAGATTTCCACAAGCATCACATCAATGCCTAAATGAGATGGCTGAAGTATTGGGTGTGGAGAGGCTTTCATTACAGAAGGGTAAGAAATTATTATAGAAGGGAAATAAATAGATAGATGGCAGTCAAACAAGTTATTATTGATTTTCTTGGACCAGAGAAATTTAAGTGGGTTCACCAGGAGTATTTAGGTGGAGCTGTATTACCAGTAAATGCAGTAACCAAACAATTATTTGAATATGTTTTTAATTCTGTTAATCCTGATGATAAGGACACAGTGGAATATTTGAATAATGTGAAATACATATGGGTGGGTACCGAATCCGATTATAACGATAATATAAAGGGTACCAAATATTATAAGGATGAGATATTATACCTTTTAATCCCCCCAGATTTTGAAAACCTTTTTAAAAATGAACATTAAATATTATATATGAATAAATAGGAGGAAAAGAATTTATGTTCACCGTAAATACAAACGTAATCCAGAATTTGCTGGATAAGGCAGTAAGAGGGTGCGGTAGTGGTACCGCAGGAAAAATTAACAGGCCTATTGATAAAATGGGTCTAATTGAAGTTAATGATGGGGTTCTCCAGGTTACCACAACTAATAGTTCTCATTTTCTGAAGGTTAGGGCAAGTGGTGTTTCAGGGGATAATTGTTCCTTTGTTTGTGCAGATATTTATGCTGTGAATGCCCTTATATCAAAAATTACAACAGAAACAGTAGCATTTGATGTACAGACAACCACATTTACTGTCAAGGGAAATGGAGATTATATTATGATGGTGGCAACAGATGAAGAGGAGGGGGAAGTAATTGAATTTCCTCAGCCTGCCCAGGTTACACCGGATAATACCATTCAGACTATGGATATTTGCATTGATAATATTATGTCCATAATTGATTCAAATAGTCTGTTCCTGGCAGAGGATTATAGTAAATCAAAGGCATTGGTTGATTATTATTTTGATACAGAAAAGGCAGTTTCTGGTGATGCCATTGCTGTTTGTTTTAATGAAACCAAGACATTTGGTATTGAAACAACATGTTCACGTGAATTCCTGAATCTAGTGAAGCTATTCCCCAGAATAGATGATGATGGAAATCCCTATAAGGTTGGGGCAGAGATTTATAATGACAATGATGGTACATATATCCATATTGGTTCCCATGATATTGATATTTATGGTTATATACATGGTAGGAATGGAGATGAATATGATTACCCGGTAGATCTTCTGTCAGTATATTTGGATACAAATTTCCCCAAGAAGTGTTATCTAAGTGCAGCGGAGATTCTGTCTTGTTTGGATCGTGTAAATCTTTTTGCTAATAAACTTGATGACACAAAATTGGATCCCCCGGTATATATGGTATTTGAAAATAATGGAATTATTTTCAGCAATAAAAACCATACCTGTTCCGAGAAGATTAAGTATGTAATGAATGAGACTAGTGAGGGAGATTACAGCACCCCATTGTCTATTAAGTATCTCAGAAAAGCATTGAAATCTGTCCCGGAAGATACATTTATGCTAAGTTATGGTAATAACCAGTGTATTAAAATTTCTGCTGGTAAAAATGTACAGATTATTATTGCTGAACAGGATGACTAATTATGGCAAGAGGGGGTTCTTTAATTAATTTACATAGGTTAATAAATGAATCCACAGGAGGGGCACCGGTGGCGGTGTCCTTTCTGGGGGATTTAAAAAGATCTGTAGAGTTAGAAGAGGAGACCTATAATAATCAAGTATATGATAAAAAATTGTTACTTGAAACAGTAAAAAATATAATTGAAGATTGTTCTGATGACGAACTTAAAATTTTGTCCTCATTCATTAAGGTAAAAGAAACTTTTGATATTGATTCCTTTGAATCCTATATTTCAGAACACCCAGATAAAAAAGAGCTGTTTTCTAATTGTATAAGAAAAAGTTCAAATTGTTATAAACCCAGTTCTATGAATTGTATAAGAAATATGTATTTTCAGAGAATTGGGGCACAAAAGGACAATTCTAAAGCATCCGCTGAACGTTCCAGAATAGGAGAAAGTGGAACAGCCGCGCATGAGTATATTCAAAAACATATCATGATGATGAAAAAGAATGGTATGGATTGTGAATATATAGATGTCGAATCTTTCATTAAAATGAGGGGTTTAGATTATCTTGTAGTAATTGGTAAAAGTGGTATTGAAACAAAGTTATTTGATACAAGATATAATCTTCGTTTTATGTGTGATGGAATTATCAGATATAAAGGAAGATATTATATACTTGAAATTAAAACTGAGGTTTCAAGTAAATCCATGGGTAGAGATGGGGTTGACCCAGAACATCAAACACAAGCGTCCGCATATAGCTTATCTCTTGGTTTGGATGAAGTAATTTTTCTTTATGAATCACGGGATTTCTGTACATGGAAATGCTATCTATTCAAGGTTACAAAGGAACTAAGGGAAGAATTAGTAGTAAAACGTATTCAAGATTGTGATAAATATGTGGGTGAATTAAAAGTACCCCCAATGCCCATTGATGCCGGCAAAAAACTATGTCGTTATTGCGATTATGCTTCTCTATGTAAAAGGAGTGTATAAAGTATATGCCAAAGGTATTTACAACCGATGAATTGATAAGCAATTCAACAGATATTATTGATCAGTGGACAATTATTAATGAAAATGTTTATGAGATTGTTAATGGGGTCACTCAGGAATTGGATGATTATATAAATGGGTTACCAAAAAATATGACAAATTTACCTGATGAAGAATTAGAGGGTATTATTATGGAAATACCGTCACTCCTATATTGGGTAAATTCAAATCTGGAAAAGATTGGGGCAAAGGAGGATATTGCACAATCTTTTAAAAATAAAGTTTTTAGGGAATCTTTTTTAAGTGGGGATGGCTCAGTTTCTCTTAAAAAAATAAGGGCAGAGGAGGAGTCCTACAAACAGGAATTGGTAGAGATCATATATTCAAATGCTTATAAAACTATAAAGAATAAAGCTGAAATGGCATTTGAAATAATGCAAAGTGCAAAAAAGATAATGAATATGAGGGTAGCAGAATTTGGAGTTTCAAATGTGGGGGGAGGAAATTATTAATGGCTGACAAAAAAACATTGCAGGAATTAATGAAAGAAATTAATAAAAGTTATGGGGAACAAATAATATCATTAGGTGCCGAACTACCAGAGGTAAAGAGAATACCCTTTTCTTCCCCAAGAGCAAATTATATGACATATGGTGGTATTCCAAGAGGGAGGATAATTGAATTTGCAGGTGAAGAAGGTTCCGGAAAAACAACAACTGCCTTAGATATTTGTGCTAATGCAATGACTGTATTCCAAAATGAATGGCAAGAGGAAAAAGACAGTTTGGAGCAAATTGAAAAACCTTCAAAGCAGCAAATGTTAAGGTTGAATGAATTAACATCATTTGGACCTAAAAAAATTCTATATGCTGATCTTGAGAATACATTGGATGCAGAGTGGTGTGAAAAGATTGGATTAGATATTTCTGAAATTTATTTCTATAAGGCACAAGGGCAAAACGCAGAAGAGATTTTTGAGGACATTATTAAAGCTATTGAAACCGAGGAAATAGGTTTAGTTGTAATAGATAGCCTTGGTGTTATGGTGTCTGCCCAGGCATATGAAAAGAGTATTGAACAGAAAACCTATGGTGGAATTTCAATGGCGTTGACATTATTTAGTAAAAAGGCTAATGCGGTATGCAAGAAAAATGATTGTACCTTAATTGGTATTAACCAGGTTCGTGATAATATGAATAGCCCATATGGTGGGATTTCAACACCCGGCGGTAAAGCATGGAAACATAATGCTTCCCTTAGAATTATGTTCCAGAAGGGGGATTTTGTTGATTCTGAGGGGGATAAGATAGCAAGAGGATCTGAATCCCCAGCTGGTAACAAAGTTTGTATGGATATAAAGAAAACTAAGGCATTCAAACCAGATAGAAGATTGGGTTATTACACATTGATGTATGATTATGGTATTGATGTGTTATCTGATTTGGTGGATATGTGTGTTGTAGAGGGAGTAATACAAAAAGGTGGGGCATGGTTCACATTTATTAACCCCGAAACAGGCGAGGTTATAACAGATGAATGTGGATCAACATTAAAAGTCCAGGGTAGGGCAAATGTGTTAAAACTATTACATGATAGTGAGGAATTAAGAAGCATTTATCAGAAATTTGTTGATAATATGATTTACGGATAAAATAATAATTTAACTAGGCCAACCTAATATGGTTGGTCATTTTTTTTGATAAAATACTTGTAAGTTTTATAAACATATGCTATAATATTATAGAAGAAAAGGAAAGGCGGTCTAACAAATGAATTCTGAGAATGTGGTATCCCTGGTTAAGAAATTGCTCTCATTGGCAGAGAGTAAAGTGAATGAACATGAAGCAAAAGTGGCCGCTATGAAGGCACAGGAACTTATTGCAAAATACAATATCACTATTAGTGATGAGGATGAGGAAACAAACGACATTGAAACTGTAGATGTTGAAGTGGTTACCGGGAAGAAGTGGAAAATAAATCTTTCTGTTTTGGTGGCTAATAATTTTAGGTGCAAGTGTTTTTGGGTTGGAAGGAAAAGATGTTGTTTTTATGGTTATAAAAATGATGCTGAGGTAGCAAAAGAAGTATTTTCCTTTCTATTTAAGCAAGGTAATAAGTGTGCCAATAATTTAGTATATAAATATAAGGTGACTAGAGGATATACAGAGGGTGTTTATAAATCTTTTATCTATGGTTACTTGATTGGATTGGAACAAAGTCTTGGTGAAAATAGTAAGGCTTTGATGCTTATAGTACCAAATGAGGTTACAAAGGGTTACAATGAAATGATGCAAAATTCGAATCCGGATTCTAAAAGCATTTCTGGTTATAAAGGAAACGCTTCAGTAATTGGTGATGCTTACAATGAGGGTATACATACAGGAAGACATATTATGCGGAAGAGGGAAATAGCAGATGTTTGAGTTATTATATAAATATAATGGAAATTTAATAGTAAATGGAAAAGAATATAAAAGTGTATACGAAGCCGATAAGGAATTTGGAACAAAGAATGGGGGTCTTACCATTGTTTTGAATCCAGGTGGTAAGAGGGAATTAAATAATTCCAGTCAGACATCCCCCTCTATGATGTTTGATCCTAATAAATTTTATCAAATTTCCGTAATGTCATATATGACAAATTATAAGGATGATTTCTTTCTGGCTACCTCACCTCAAATTAAAAATACATCCCCAATGCCCTTCATGGTAATGGTGGGTAGAGTATTGGATGAAACCAACAAACTTGTAAAAATGCAATTACGGGCGGACAGATTGGAACAGAAATATACCAAGTGCATGAGATGCGGTAGACCGATATCTGATAGAGTTTATCAATTATTTGGAATGGGCCCAGAATGTATTGATATTAAATCAAATCCAAATGAGCCCGGTGTATTTGATAGATTTTCTAAATATTTAAATAAAACGACATGGGAAGGTTGGATTGTAAAAAGTGCAATCACATCAATTATTGAAATTGATGGTTATGTTTGGTGATGAGAAAAAATCCATTAAATGCAGAAAATGAACATAAAGCCAATAGGTTTTATAGTAAAAATCAGGAAGTCAGGGTTGCCAAAATCGTTGGGGGTAAACGAACTTTAAATAGTGGTGCTACCCCCTTTCAAAAAGGGGATGTTGAAACCTCTGATTTTTTGATTGAATGTAAAACTAGTATTGAGGAAAAGAAGAGTTTTTCAATAAAACACGAGTGGTTAAAAAAGTTAAAACTTGAAGCGAGAAGCATGGGTAACCCACATTATGCCCTTCTTTTTAATTATGGTGGTTATGAATCAGAAAATTATTGTATAATAAGTGAGAAGGATTTTATTTTATTCAAAACTTTGTTGGAGACGAATAAATAATGATTGTATGTAGAGGATTTTATAAAAAGGCATCCAAAAGAATGTAACTAAGAAATTTATTTTTTTATATTATTCAAAGAACATGAAATTAATTTTTATTGCGTTGGGAGGACAGAGGTGTGTCAAGAAAAGCATTAGCTTTGAAATATAGGCCAAAGGATTTCTCTGATGTTTGTGAACAGAAAGAAATAATTGGTATCTTCCAATACATGTTGGACAATAAAATTTTTCCAAATTCTGTCCTACTATGTGGTCCGGCAGGTTGTGGAAAGACTACCACCGCGAGAATTATTGCAAATAAAATAAATGATGGTTTAGGAACTCCAATAGAAATAGATGCCGCTAGCAACAATGGTGTTGATAATGTTCGAGAGATTATTCAGCAATCAAAGGCGAGAGCATTGGATTGTGAGTATAAGGTATTTATAATTGACGAATGCCATTCAATAACTAATCAAGGGTTCCAGGCTTTTCTTAAATGTTTGGAGGAACCTAATAGTAAAAGTATTTTTATCTTCTGTACAACAGACCCACAAAAATTGCCGGCAACTATTCTATCGAGGGTACAAAGATTTGACTTCACAAAAATAACTTTTAATACAATTGTGAACAGATTGAAATATATATTGGATAATGAAATAGCATCCGGGGAACCATTTAAATATGATGAAAGAGCAATAAGGTATATAGCAAAAATCGCCGATGGTGGTATGAGGGATGCTATTACCTTAATGGACAAATGCCTTGGTAATAATGGGGATTTGTCCTTGGAAAATGTGATAAATTCTATTGGGGCCCAGGATTATAGTCGGTTATTTAAGTTTACTGAGTATTTGCTTGATTTTAATTCAAAAGATTCCATAGAATTTATCGAAAAGATTTATTTTTCTGGGGTTGATATCAAACAGTTTATTTCACAGTACATCCAGTTTTTGATGGATATTTGTAAATTTAAACTGATTGGAAATTTTGATTATATTCAAATACCAGAAATTTATGAGAAACAATTGCTTGGTTATAGCGATTCTGATTATTTAGATATAAAATACATTCTTAATAAGATGGTTCAGCTGAAAGGTTATGTTAAGTGGGAACAGAACCCCAAGTTGTATCTAGAAGCAGAAATTTTGAATATTTGCAAAGAGGATGTTGAATAAGAATGGAGCAGATTATTGGGCAAAAAAATCTTATTAGTAATCTGGATAAGCTAATTGAAACAGACAGAATACCAAGATTTATAATATTTGTGGGACCTTGGGGTTGTGGTAAGAAAACAATTTGTGATTATTTTGTAAGAAAATCTAATTTAAATCATGTACATTTTGGAAATAGTGTTGATGATATTAGAAATGCCATAATCACCTCTTATGAAGTGGAGTTTGATAGCATCTATTCATTCTATGATTGTGATAATATGAATCAGAACGCATTAAATGCCATGCTAAAGGTAACAGAGGAACCGCCCAAAAAAGCACGATTTCTTATGACATTCTCACATTTTAATAAAATTCTTCCAACCCTTATTAGTCGTGCTAGTGTTTTTGAAATAAGCCCGTATACAAAGGAAGAACTTGAGGAATATGCTTCAGAAATTGGAATCCCATATAGGAATAGGGAATTTATTTTTAATGTCTGTGATACACCGGGCAATTTAAATCTCTTTAAACAATATGATTGTAATGAGTTTATAAGTCATGTTAATAAGTTATGTAGGGATATAGGTAACCAAAAAATTAATGATACCTTAAAAATTACTTTTAAGATAAATACAAAAAGAACCTTTGCACCAAATGAGTCTGGGGATACAGATGTAAAATGGAGCCCATATTTGTTTATGAAGGCGGTTCAATTTCAGTTATTTCAAAAATGCACAGAACCAATATATTACGAGGGAATGAGAATTACAGGAGATTATATTAATAAGTTGGAAAATATAAACTCCTTAAATATACAGATGTTATTGGATGCTTGGTTGATAGAATTAAGTAATTGTTTGAAGAGGTAAATAAAATATGTTGTTTGATACAAAAAGAACAAATGACATAATATTAATTAGGGATGAATTAAAAAAGCATTATGTGCGCCCATTTTATCTATTCTATGGTCCTAATCTGGAATTGATGAGAAATTATATTCAGAGGATTAGCGAGTTAACCGGTTTAGAATTAAAATATGTTGATTCTTGTTCCTCCGTAATTGAAATATTAAAGCAAAAAACATTCTTACCATCCGATTATATTTATGTGGTATTGAATGATAATGATTATGTTAAAAATGGTGATTGGGAATTTATAAAAACTCAACATAAAAAGAAAAGTGTTGTAATTTTTATTTACACCGAATTAAAAAAGAATACTAAATTTTACAAAGAGGCAGAACAGGAATTAATTCTATTTGATGCTATGAAAATTCCTGCTATGATAAAGAGTTTAAAAAAGAAATATAATTTGGAAGATAGCCTATGTAACAGACTTATTAATAGATGTGATGGGGATTTTGGTAGGTGTCTGCTTGAATGTAAAAAGGTAGATATATATTGTAGCATACACAATATTCAAGATTTTAATAAAGGTATGAGTGAGTGCCTTGATTTAGAATTAATTACAATAAGTAGTTTAAATAATGTTTCAAATTTAGTAGATTCATTTTTGGATGAGGACCCATTTAGATGTTGGTTGTATTATACAATAATAAAAAGGAATAATGAACCTATCTTTGGGTTATTATGGGATTTATATTTCGCATTAAAGAGTGTTTATCGGTTACAAACCACAAAGGATTGGAAATATATTGATCCAAAATTGGTGCAGCGTTATTCAGATTTTGCCGGAATTTATTCTGATGAAATGTTAGTATATGCAATAAAATATGTGTCAGTTATTGATTCCGATATTAAATCTGGTAAACTTGAGGCAGATTTGGCCTTTGAAAAATTCCTTGTTGATTTTTTCGTAACTTATAATTTTGGGGGTTAATAATGAATTTCGTGGTATTGTAATGAATTGGATAAACACTATGAAGCACAATACAGCACTCAACTTAGGGTAATGACATCTATGGAGGAAGATTAAATGCTTAAACTTGAAAACACAGGAGTATTCGGTTGGGAAGCTACAATTCGTGGCATGAGAAACCCGATGAATAGTTGGAACAAGAGTGATAGTGGGTGGGGATTTGTGCCCTCACAGACATGTCCTATTTGTGATAGATATGAATGTGGGTACATTATAGGCGAGAACGATCTCAAACTCATGAAATCACTTTCCAAAGCTGGTAACGACCACGCTAAATTCCTGCGAATGATTAATGTAACGGTTGACATTACCGCTCCACTGTATTGGTGGAAAGAGTATGATACATATAAGGTGGGTACTGTTGCTAACTCCTGCTCAACGATGCACAAGATCGCGGATAAAGAGTTTACGTTAGAGGATTTTAGTTGTGAACATTTGACGGTCGAATCTATAACATTCGGACTAGAACCAGTCATTGATATTCTTAATAAAAATCGAGAACTATACATACAGTGGGAAAATGCTGGTGAAGAAAAAAAGAATCTTTGGTGGCAGATGATTCAGCTTCTTCCGAGTTCCTACAATCAGAAGCGCACTGTACAATTTAACTATCAAGTTTTGAAACAGATGTACTTCGCCCGTAAAGATCATAAGTTAGATGAGTGGCACACCCTTTGCGATTGGATGCTTACTCTACCTTATTTTAAAGAGGTGTGTGTGGATGTAATTATGCGAGAAGGTACTGAAAATGATTGAGATATATGGGGTATGAAATGTTTGGGGATGGTAAAGAATTCTTAAGAAAACTCCTGTAAGATATTAAATTATTGGTTTGAAGGTAGTTAAAATATACATTGTAAAGGTAAAATAATAAAGAAGGACGAGGCATTAAGAATTTTACAAGAATACCAAAAAGAGGATTAACAAATTGAAATATAGAACAGTGTTTGGGGATATATGTTTTGACCCAGTGGCTTATTGTAAATTTCATAAGGCCAGTATTTCTAAAAATCAGTTAAAAAGAAAAGACTGTTTAAAAAAGAAATGTGTCTATTTAAGTAAATATGAACATTCTTTTTGGAAAGGGAAAGGAGATCATAAATGAATCCGTATAATGTAACAGAATCTATTGAGTACAAAACTTTAAAGAGGCTACAGGAACATAATCTGGATGTATTTGTAAAAAAGAATCATGATTATGGTGACAGCTTTTTTAAAGTTTGGAATAAAATGGGTGATGATGCAATTCTTAGTGCTTATTCTAGAATTTCTGATAAATATAATAGATTTGAGCATTATGCCCTTTCTTTGAGACATGAAGAGGGATTAATGGTTAATGATGAAAGTATTGTTGATACTCTTATAGATCTGGGTAATTACTGTCTAATGACGGCGGTTGCCATTGAACTATCTAAAGGTACTAAGCCTAGTACTGATTTGCAAGAACCCTTAAACTCACAAGGCACATTTGTACAGGGTATAGCAGATAAATATAATGAAAAACAGGTGAATTTTGAAGTCGATAGTAACAACAGTTCAACTAATACCAAACCTATAACCTTTATAGATAATTCCACCGATATTTCACGGATTAATATCCCAAGGCGAAACACGAATGGAAATTTCTAAAGTGGGTACATTTATATGTTTTTCAAGAAAAAGGTTCCGGAAAACTGTTTAATTACAATACCATTTAGTAAAGATTCGTATAATATTGACGTGATTTGTTCAATTACGAAATTGACTCAATTATTGAAGGATCATGAAGCAGATATTTCTGATTGCATTACAACCATTAAAAGGTTGATTCCTGATAAGTATAAATCAGAACAGGTCCAACTACAGGTTTGGTTTATACCAGGAGCCGAGGGTGGGGTAAAAACGACTATGACTTATCCGCGAAAGTTAAATAAATATTTAAAAGTCCCATCTCAGCTGGTTTGTGATCAAATAAATGTAACATTTGCGGATCTGATAAAATTGGTAATAATGAATGGTTTAACTTATGGAAAATAGTGATCTAATTAGGGAAGTATATGAGTTGTTAAAAGAGTTTATTGCATTAATGGTCCCCTTGCGGAATGACCCACAAAGAAAGATGATGATGGACGGCATTTTGCTGTCCATCATTAATTCTAGATACGTTTATTTATATGGTTTAACAAAACAGCAGGAGGAAATGCAAAAAAGACTTTTAAAGTTGGTTTGTATTAAATTCCCTGATTATTTAAAATCACATAAGAATTATCCCACTTATATTGTGGATTCAATTAAATCTGTTCTTGGGGTATTTTTATGAAGAATACAACATTTAAAAAATCAGATATAAGGAACTGGTTTAATTCATTAAAAGAGGAAACTGATCTGTATTATATGGCATTGCTTACAGTGTCCTTATTTTCAAAGAAAAAGAAATATTCAAATATTAGTGAATTACCAATTATTTTGGACAGGGATTCTTTTCTTAATCTTATAACCATCTATGGTGGAAAGACAATCACAATCCCAACTAAAGATGAAATTCTTAGTTATGTTCAATCTTTATATTATGTTTATTATTCAGAAGTGGAGAATTTACCACATAAAAAAATATTGGATAATTTACATATAGATTCAGATATTTTTAAAACCTTACCTGTAGAACAAGTAAAAAAGGTAGTACACGATATTTTACCTGTATCAAGAGAGGATATATGAATACCCAATTATTTGACAGATGTATAAGTAGTTTAAATAGTGGGAAATCTAGTAAAATTATATTAACAGAATGTTACAAACAAAGGTTATCTGAGTTTTTAAAATTAAGGAATGGAAATGAGAATGATATGCAAAACTTAATTGATAAGGTTTGCGAATCAAAAAATATAACTCTTATGATTTATCTTATGGACATATTACCACAAGAGTTAAATTCTGTTCAATCATTTTTAATGGGATATTTTGGAGGGAAGAAAAATGACGATTAAAGAGCTACAAGAATTGATTATTGAAAATTCCAAATTGTATTATACTACTGGTCAGTCAAATTTAACAGATAACGAATTTGATTACCTTGTATCAATGCTAAGAGCATACGACCCACAAAATCCTATTTTGAATGAAACCGGATGGGGTTATAAAGTCGCATCTCAAACTAAAGTAAAACATATAAATGGAAAAATCATTGGTATACCAGATAAAATAACCCCATCAAAGGTTGGTAAATGGTCCGGTTCTAGTGTTTATTATATTACCCCAAAACTGGATGGATTGTCGGTAATTTCTTATTATGAGGGTGGAAGGTATGTTGGCTCCTTGACCAGAGGAGATGGGGAATATGGTCAAAATATTACACCTCATGTTCGGCATATGGTACCTGATAAGTTAGTGGATGAAAATGGAAACCCAATTACTGGTATGATCCGTGGGGAGTTTATTATAAATAAAAATAAATGGAATATGAAATATGCTTCGGAGTTTAAATCCGCTAGAAACTTTGGTGCAGGCTTATTGAATCGATTAGAAATATCACCACAAATAAGGGATTTTGAAATTGTTCATTATAGTGTATTTGATTGCTATAGGCAGTTGAATTTTAAACAGCAGTTTACAGTGCTCGCAAAAAATAATATTAATAGGGTTTCTTTCTGTGAGCTTAATGATATTAATCAATTAAATAATGAATCCCAATGTAGGAAGTATCTTGAATTAATTAGTGGTGGAAAATATGAATGTGATGGATTGGTAGTTGTAACAGAAGATAATGGGTTTAAGCGATTTGCAATAAAATGGAATGGGGAAGGCATAAAAACCACAGTAAGGGATATTATATGGGAACAGTCAAGACTGGGTTACTATAAACCAGTAGTGATTGTGGATCCAGTAAATATATCAGGTGCCACAATACAAAGGGCATCAGCATTTAATTATAAGTATGTGGTGGATAATAAACTTGGTGTTGGTTCTGAGGTGGCAATTGTACGATCCGGGGAGGTTATACCCTATATCGTAGATGTTATCACCGAATCTGAACAAAATAATGCCCCTGAAATATGTTCATATTGTGGCGAACCTTTAAAAGAGGTTGGGGTGGAATTAAAATGTTGTAATGAGGATTGCCCAGGATCACAAACCAACATAACAAAATATTTTATTAGTTCAACCATGTCTGTAGATGGTTTAGGTGAGAATCTTATTACCCAGTTTTTAACGCATTTTAAACTGGTTACAATATTGGATTATCTAAAGTTTGCAACAGATTATATAAAGAATCCCTCAATCGGTTTAAGTGTAATGAGATTTTGTCAAACCACAAGAGGATTGGGGTTTGCAACATATTCTAAATTTGATGCAATGTTAAATAGGATAAAATCTCCAATTCCATTATGCACATTAATAGCTGGTTTGGGACTTAGTGGTTTGGGTTATAAAAATACAGAAAAGATATTTGGAAATGTAAAAAATGAAGAAGAATTATATAAATTACTAGATTCTAATACAACAATGGATATATTTAATCTATCATATGTTGCGATGGATTCAGTGAGGGATAATAAGCAATATATAAAGGATGTTATTAGTTATTTCAATGTACAATATTTGGAAGATATTGATGATATCCAAGATGGTATGCTAAAATACAATATAGGTATATGTGTTACAGGGGCATTGTCTATGCCACGGCGTGTTTTCTTTGATAAATGTTCCAAATTAGGTATAACTGAGGTACCAATTGCTAAAGCAAAACTTTTAGTTACAAATAATAAGGATAGTGGGACCACAAAGAATAAAGAAGCGGTAAAACGTGGAATACCAATAATGTCTGAGGAAGAGTTTATTAAGGAATATTTTAAACATGATTGATTATAGTAGGTCCTCGAAACAAACGGTTCTAGATAGAAGGTATTTAAATGATATTTCACAGATATCTGGTGTACCCCTTGAGGATGTAGTTAAAGTTTTTGATATATATAATTGTTATCTTTTAAGGGATATTGCAATATCATACAAACCAAAAGATGTGATATATATACCAGTGCCTGGATTTTGTACCATGAGGATCACCCCAACTACACATAAAAACTCTCAATTTGGTCATCAGGTTCATCTTACAAAGGGAATAAAAGGAAAATTTAAGCAAAAAATACAAAACGCTTTGGAAAATGATCATGATTATTTGGATGATTACTGCTATAATAAATTTAAACAATTAATTGAAAGACAGGTTCCCTTGAATGGAGAAAAAAGATATTAGTGTAGAGGTAAAAAACCCGAATCAGAATGAACCTGATGTCGAAGTTGAATCTGTAGAGGATATAATTTCAAAATTAGCAGAACAAGAGGTTTACCGTTTACAAAGGAATCTCGGGGCCCTTGATGCTTTGGAAGCAATGCTCATGGAAAATATTAAAGAGCAGCTTCGTGTATTAGGTAAAGTGGATAATGAAACATTATTTGAAGCAATGAAGGCTTTTAATAATTCTGTTAAAAGAAGTAATGATATAATTAAGGGTAATACATCCAATAACTTAATTCAGGTTCTAGTGGACACAAGGACCAGTAATGAAGAAGAACGTATTGAAAATATTAAGCAAGAGGAGTCACAACAAGAGATGATTCCTCTTGATGGTAGGAAACGTCTTACTTCGTTGTTGGCAGCAGTAATAAATGATACGGAGGATAATGAAGATGATGACGACGTGTAATTTAATCGAAGCATTTGCAAGACATATTAATGAAAATAATAACCTTACTGAGGCAAACCAGACAACATCTGTTGATTTTAATGAACACGTTCCTGAAATCGTGGAAGAAATACAAAAGAGGTTCAAGGTTTCCTGGAAAGAGGGAAAGTTATTTTTGGATGATGAGAAATATATTAATCTCGCAAGCGCAATATATGTTGAGGTTAATTCACCCGAAGGACCAAGTCTATCGGATTGGAACATTAAATTAAGGGGCTCCCTTGGTGATTTCTTGCAGGCAGAAACCAGATTTTCTTTAATTCAAAGCAAGTTGAACAATGCAGCAGAGTTAATAAACCAATTGGAAGAGGATATAAACGATATCCAGGATATCATTGAAGATAAGATGATGTCTATTGAGGACGAAGAATCAGGGTTGGATGATGAGTAATAAAACTATTTACATACCATTAAAAAATATACCACCTGTAGAGATATATTGTTTTAGTGATTTCTTGTGTGGAAAATTACTCGAGGTTGCAGCATCTATAAATATCTTGAACGAAGATTATAAATGTGACTTTTTTATGGAGTGTTTTGAAATACCTAAAAATAAGGTACACGGTATTTGCATAACATATTCTAATCCATATCTATTTGAAAATTTTTCAAGGGGTCAGATGGAACAGATAATTGTGTATATGTCAAAATACATTGAATCACAAATACTGCCACAGTGTTTAAAAGAAACAACCCAAGCGTCTTCAATTGCAAATTATGCGGCAACCCATCAGAGAATTGATGCGCAAAAGAATGATGAAATGTTAAAAAAGTTAAGAAAGGAATTGGGGAATGTATTTCAAAGGGAAAAACATTGAAAACCAAATTCTTTTAAAGGGTTATATTTACTCTGGGGATAGAAAAGCGTTTTATGGTGGAAAATCCATCTTATTATATAAGAGGAAAATTAACCATTTAATGGTTCCGGCACAATTTACGGTATCTACGAATTGTGTTACTGAACAAACAAATTATTATATACTTGCAAGGAATAAAAAATAATAATGTGTGATAGTAAAGTTATTATAATGGCAATTGATATTGGTGGTGCCTCTGAAAATGGCATCACCATTATGAATGAAAAAGAACAAATTTTATATACAGAGGCATTTCCATATGTAAAGAAATTTGGAAAAGGATTTCATAGAAGATCTATCTCCCATCACATAAAAGAATTAGTTTTACAATATAAAGTAACAAGAATTATCGTTGAAAGAGTAAAATTATTTAGAGGAAATAATATATCAAAACTATCAAACATCACAAGTCTTTGGGGGATATGTGTTGGAATTTTAGATTCCGTTCAGGGTTTATGTGATGTATATGATGTCGAAGTAAGAACATGGAAATCACAAGTTTTAAATAATATAAGTAAAGATAAAGAGTTTTCAATTAATTATGTTAAATTGATGTATAATATGGATATGAAGGAACACCAAGCGGATTCAGTCTGTATTGCAATTTATGGGATTAGAAATTGGATGAGAATGGATAAAAAGCAGAATATAAGTAAAGAATAGTTGCATAGTTTGTGCTTATGAATTAAAGGGGGATTAATATTAAGTGGATCAGTCAAATGTCCAATTTAATGAGGAAATTGAACGTTATCTAAATGGTTTAAATATAAATAGAGATGAATTTACTTCTCAAGAAAAATTTGTCTTGAAAAAAATCATGCAAGAATTTGAGCGAACCGGTAAATCAAACATTTTAAATTCCTTGTATATGCAAGATTATGATGAGATACCAGTTCCAATTGAAAGGTATCTAACTGATCCAGAATACGCAGGAAATACCACCGACCAGGGAAGAGGTATATGGCCATTCTGGCGGGGAGTGTTATCAAAGATATTTTCTCCTCAATTTCAGTATATGAAAGTAATATTTGGGGGCTCAATTGGTACCGGTAAAAGTAGTATAGCATGTATTGGTATTTCATATGTCATTTATAAATTATTGTGTTTAAAAGACCCTGCGGAGTATTATGAGGTAATGAAAGGTTCAAAACCTGGTATAGCATTATTTAATATTACATTAGACAAAGGTTTTGGGGTTGCTTTTCATAAAATAAATTCTATTTGTAAGAATTCTCCTTGGTTTTTAAGGAATGGGGATTTATCTGGATCACGAACTAATGAAGTTTATCTGCCTGGAAAGGGTGTTACTATTGGGGTAGGATCTATGGCGGACCATTTCATTGGATTGGATATATTTGCATGTATGATGGATGAAATGTCATTTAAGGATAATAAGGAACTTGATATGACAAAGATGAAGGCTTACGATGCCCTACAGACTATTGATAGACGTATGGTTTCCAGATTTATGAGTAAGGGCACTGTTCCTGGTATGTCTTTTTTAGTATCTTCTGCTAGAACAGAGGATGACTTCCTTAGTCAGTATATGGAAACCAGAAGAAATGATCCCAGAACCTTAATAATACAAAAACCATTATATGAGGTGGTCCCTAAATCAAGGTACCGTGGTGAAACTTTTCCAGTGGCGATTGGTATAAAATCTGCCGATCAATATGTTATTACGGAGGAGGAGGTAGAATCCTTTAAATCAAGGGGTTACCAGATATATAATGTTCCGGTAGAACATAGGGCAGAATTTGATCCAAAAACTGGAGATCTACAAGGTGCAATTAGGGATATTTTGGGTTTATCTTTAAAAACCGCCGGTAGATTTTTGGATTCCGATAGGGTTGATGCAGCAATCAATGATAATATTAAAAATATTTTTTCGACAACAGAAATACCGATTGGGTTTTCTGATAACAGTTCTTTCTTGGATTATTTGGTAATTGGTAATATAAATACCCGATTAATTAAATATCCAATCTTCGTGCACCATGACTTGTCATTGGGTGGGGATGGTACCGGTATATTCGCATCAGCGGTATGTGTGGATCCTAATTTAACAAATGGTGTGACACCAGATGAAACTGATAATTGGAGATTTATACCGGTCTTTTGGATGAAGTTAAGACCAAGATATAAAGGTGAGCAGATTCCTTATTATAAAATAAGAAGGGATATAATAAAACTTAGGGATGAATATGGGTTTAATATTTTAGGGGTCACCGCTGATGGTTATCAAAGTGCAGATATGTTACAACAATATTCATTGAATGGATTTTGGACAATGTTATTATCAATGGATAGGGCTCCAAGTACCCCTTATCATTTTGCAAGAACCTGTTTATATGATGGTAGGTCTAAAATACCAAATGACGAAATTCTTATTACTGAATTAAAACAGTTGGTGGAGAATAGGAGGGCACAAAAAATTGATCACCCCTCAGGTGGATGTTTTACTGCAGATACTGCCATTTTACTCGCTGATGGTTCCTGTTTGTCATTTAACCAATTAATCTCTAAACAATGTGAATCAATTTTTGGTGTAAGTTATCAGGATGGTAACTCCATTAGTTTACTTTATAATTTTAGGTGTACTAAGGAAGTAAGGGATCTAGTTGTAGTGGTATTTAATGATGGTAGTAGGGTAAAATGTACACCAGAACACCTATTTTTGCTTAATGATGGAGTAACATATGTAAGGGCGGAATGTCTAAACCCAGGTGATATTTGTAAATCTGTTAAGAGTAAAAATGGATTAGGGGTAGACCACATTGAGAGGTGTTATTACAAAATTAATATACCTGTATATGATTTATCCTCCAGCGTAAATGATAATTTTGCATTGTTTAATGGAGTAGTTGTACATAATTCAAAGGACTTGTCGGATGCCTATGGTGGGTCCCTTTTTGGGGCATTAGAATATAATAAAAAGAATAATGGTGGATTGTTTAAAGACAGAGTTTATCTTTTTTCTGAATTAATTGAAACAAATAAAACAGGTAAGAATATACATAATAATGATGGGGCTGTTAATGCAAAAGACCCAATTAAACATGTCACATCCTTACTTTTTGATGATTTTGATACACAGAATGATGATGGGTTTTATGAAGATACCTTAGATTGGTAATATTTGTATTATTTAATATTGTATAATAATTTGAATACATAAAGGAGATTTTAATATGGGTAAGACACAGTGTCCAAGTAATACACATTTGTGTGTAACTTGTGCTTATTGGGACGGAAATAGGACCCCGAATATTTCATTTGTAAAGTATGATTCTACTGATGTTGGAAAATGTTATTGTATTTTTCCAAATGGTGTGAACAGGATTCCTAATTCTTCATGTGCCAGTTGGCAAAAATGGTCGGCATTAAAGTAATATACCCAATATATTGGTTACACAAATAAAACTAATCCTTGATCATGTGAATCTGTTCGTCTTAGAATATAGTTAATAAATCTAATTGATGGGGTATTTGAACATGTCTTTGGGGTACATAAAAGGGGAGAACATGATAATTCTTGATGAAGGGGATTATCGTTTTCATGCCAGTATTGGAAATATTAATATTTTCACAGATACCGAACGAGAAATAAGGACACAAAGAGTTTTGCTAACAAATATCCATAATACAGAGAATACTGTTACTGTGGATAAAGATTGGTTTTATAATAAGAGAATGATTAACCTTGCCAAAAAGAATTTCAATAAGACGGTATCCTTTTCATCCCATTGTAAAAGGGTTATTGTAAAAAAGTCGAATGGCAAATTAAAACTATATGCCATTTGGACCGAGGTTAAGGATGTTGAACTTGGAGATGAATAAGTAAATTTTGACAATTATTAGATTTAATAATTGTCTTTTTAATAGTTAAACCATAAAGGAGAAATATATTTATGCCGCATGTGACTATTTACACTGTACCAAATTGTGGTAGATGCTGTGTTTTAAAAGAAAAATTAACTAATTCTGGTGTCATATATGAAGAAAAGGATGCCAATGAATATTTGAATGTTTTGAAGGATAATAAGATATTTAGTGCCCCCGCTTTGGTTGTTGATGATAGTGTGATGGATTTTGCACAGGCTTGTAAATGGGTAAATCATATTGGGGGTTAGATTTTTATGTATATAAATATAAAACTGGATAAAAATTTTGTTACTAAGTATAATTCGTTGGTAACTGAATATGGGGATAACCTGGCAGAACTTAATGGTTTGGGCAATGACCAATTAAGTTACACAGATTTTATTGATAATTTTGTTGATAAGCAGACAGTTGCAGATGCTAGCATAGATGGTAACGCAAATGTGGGCCATAAAGATATTGTATCTTTAGAGAACGAAATGACTAAACCCCACAGCAAATTATTGGCGTTTAATAAAATTTATCATGAATTAAATGAGCTTTATTCGTTTAAGGATGCTAATGATTGGCTTGAAAAAGAGTGGGATGGTCATTTCTATTTACACGATGCTTATAATTCAAGCACTAAACCATATTGTTATGCCTATGATATACAGGATTTGGTTGATAAGGGTTTGTATTTTATTGATGGGTTTAATGCAAAACCACCCAAACATCTAACTACTTATACCGATTTTGTAATAGAGTATACAAGTTGGAATTGTAATAGAACCAGTGGGGCAGTGGGTCTCCCCAGTTTTCTTGTTTATTCATATTATTTTTGGAAAAAAGATTGTGAAGAAGGTTATTTCGTTAAATCCCCAGAATATTATAGGGACCAGGAATTCCAGCGAATTATATATAAGTTGAACCAACCATATGTTCGTTCTGGTATTCAATCAGCCTTTACTAATTTTTCTCTTTTTGACCATCCATATTTGGAGGCATTATTTGGTGGTAAAAAATTCCCAGATGGTACATATATAATTGATAGTATTGATGACATTGTTAATTATCAGATGGATTTTATGCGGGTTTGTAGTGAAATTCGTAGTGAGAATTTTATGACATTCCCGGTTTTAACATATGCCCTATTAAAGGTGGATGGGAAATGGGTTGACGAAGAATTTGCTATGCGATGCTGCAAACATAATATGAAATGGGGCGATAGTAATTTCTTTGTTAGTGATGATATAAATAGTTTGTCAAATTGCTGTAGGTTAAAATCAAATATAAAAAGCATTGGTTATTTCGACCCTCAAGAAAAACAATCCCTGGGTTATCAAAATTCGATTGGTGGTACCGCACTACGTGTTGGCAGTGTGAAGGTAAATACCATAAATCTTGCCAGAATTGCATACGAAACAAGCACCATTGAAGAATATCTGGATGTCCTAAAAAAGGAAGTAATACTTTGTAATAAATGCTTGGATGTGGTAAGACACATACTGATAAGAAACGAGGAAAAGGGTTTGCTTCCTAATTATACTCTGGGAACAATTGATTTTAAAACCCAGTATAATACAGTAGGAATTATTGGAATATATGAAACACTACAAGAATTCGGTTTTGTAGTAAAGGATGAGTTTGGTAATACCAATTACACAGATGAGGGTATTGAATTTGCTAAATTGATTTTAAAAACTATAAATGATATCAATAAGGAATTTAGTAAAGATAAAGACTATATGATAAATGTGGAACAAATCCCGGGTGAACGTGCCGCATATATATTAATGACAAAGGATAAACAATTCCACCCAGACAAAACATATGAATTACCTTTGTATGGTAACCAATGGATACCCCTTGGTGTAAAAACAACCTTACAGGAAAAAGTAAAATTAAGTGCAATATTGGATGAGGCATGTGGTGGTGGCAGTATAGCCCATATAAATATTGATTCCCCATTTATAAACTTTGATCAAGCATGGAAGATGTTAAATTACGTTGCAGATTCTGGTGTAACCTATTTTGCCTTTAATTTAAAAATAAGTGCTTGTAAACATAACCATGGATTCTATGGGGATATATGTCCAAAATGTGGTGAACCGGTACAAACCACATATCAAAGGATTGTGGGATTCCTTGTACCAGAAAAGACATATTCCACACCGAGAAAAGAAGAATTTAAGATGCGTGATTGGTTGGATCTAAATTCAATGCAGGAGATTTAAGATGTTTCTATTTGAATTTAAGAATACCCATATTGGTCACATACCATCACTTATTGACCAATATAGATCCAAAATTAAATTTGATAACCAGACTTTTTATGATAATGATATTGTTGACGAGCTGAATATAAAACATGATTATGAAGAGGACCTTGAACGATTAAATTATGAATTAGAAACATGGAACAAAATACCAGATTATGTCTTGGGTAGAGGAGGTTCTAAATATTTTACATATATAAATAGTGCTGGGATGAATGAACATAGATTTACAATGTACCCTCAACATCTTAATCAATTTCTTAGGAGAATCGAGGGTTTTCAAAAGAAATATTCAGTACAACTTTCCTATGAAACCAGTTACTATATTAATCTCCCAATGTCAAATGAATATTTGGTAAGAATATATGATTTAAGGGTCTAATATTATGGGTTGTTTAGAAGTTAGATTTATAAAAGATGAATGTTTTCAAGATTACAAGTTACCATGTATGTTAATTGGTATGTGTTGGTGTGATTGGAAATGTTTCACAGGCTGTGAAGAAAATCTATGCCAGAATATAGGTTTAACAGAGTCTGAAATTTTATGTTTTGACATTGAGGATTTGGTAAAAAGATATCTAGATAACCCTATTACAAGTGCTGTTGTTTTTGGAGGTTTAGAGCCCCTATTTCAATTCAATCAGGTTTTAGAATTCATAGATTGTTTAAGACGTGTTTGTGATGATGATGTGGTAATTTATACTGGTTATTACCCTCATGAAATAGTGGATAAAATAAGGTTGTTATCCAAATACAACAATATATACATGAAGTGTGGAAGATTCATACCAAATTCTAATAAAAAGTTTGACGAAATTTTAGGTGTGACATTAAATTCAGATAACCAATTTGGAATGCGTGTTACTCCGGAATTTATATTAACCAATAAGGAGATATGATTACATGGTTTTCGAAAAGGTAAGTAAAGAGAGATTTATAGAAGATATTACTAAAGAATTCCCCCATGTTTCGATGGATGTAGATGAAATTTATGATAAGATTCACTTGCCAGTCCGTTCAACTTATGGGTCTGCTGGTTATGATTTTAGGACCCCTATTCCTTTTTGTCTCCAGCCTGGTGAAACTATAAAGATACCGACAGGAATAAAAGTGTGTTTGGATAGAGGAACATTTTTAATGTGTGTACCAAGAAGTGGTTTGGGTTTTAAATATCGGTTACAATTAGATAACACCGTTGGTATTATTGATGAAGATTATTATAATAATCCCGGTAATGAGGGACATATGTGGGTTAAATTAACAAATGATTCAAGGGATGGTAAAATTGTTCAGCTTGAGATGGGGGATGCAATGTTCCAGGGTATTATTCTTCCATACCTAATTGTGGATGATGATAATGCCCAGGGGGATAGAATAGGAGGATTTGGTAGTACCGGAGGTTTAAGATAAAATGGATATACAATCGATGGAAATTGCCTATAATGAGTACCTTACAACACATATAAAAAATGTACAAAAGGCCGCTTACCAATTCTTTGAACAGACCGAGGGAAATATAATGTTCCTCCCGGTTAAGACTACCCTTATGAATTTGGTAAGGTCCCATGATAGGTCAAAATATGAAAAGGACGAGTGGATTCCTTATAGGGATTATTTCTATGGGGATGATCGGGTGTCTACCCCAGTAAATGATAAATTTGATTTTGCATGGAATTTACACCAAAAAAGAAATCCACACCACTGGCAGTACTGGGTATTAATAAAGGATTCTGGGGAAGTAATTCCACAAGATATTCCACTAGAATATGTTTTGGAGATGTTATGTGATTGGCATTCTTTTTCAGCAAAAAATAAACTATCTACTGCGAAATTTTGGTATAAAGAAAATAAAGAGAAGATGATTCTGTCAGATAAAACCAGGAGTTTGATAGATACCCTTTTGGTTTACTTTTCCGATCCCATTCCTGAGCAGTATTAACCCTTTAATTGTAGTAATTAATAATTTTAATCCCACCTTATTTTGTGGGGTTATTTTTTTGAAAAAAAATGAAATTAATACTTGTATTTTCAACTAACATATGCTATAATATTAAAGAAGAAAAGGAAAGGTGGATTTAAAAAATGACAGACACTTACAATGGGTTTAGGTTGGAAACTCCGGAAACCTGTGAATATGAAATGGACAATATGGCATCTTTACTGGCCGAGGAAAACCCAGAAAGGAATCCAGAGGTTGATATCAATGCCATATTGAAAGAGTATAAACAGTACAAGACGATGCAATCTGAGATAGAAGCCCATGTTAAACATCTTGGGGATATAGTCAAAACCTTTATGGAAAATAAGGGGGTAGATACTTATTATGCCGATCAGTATAAAGTGATATATAAAACGGTGGAACGTCAGACAGTTAATACCGATTTGCTTAAGAGTAAGTATCCGCAGGTGTACAATGAAGTGAAGAATACAATAGTAACAAGACCTTTGAAAATTTTTTAAAAAAAAAATGGTTGGCAATCGAGTGAGTGTATAGTATAATAATATATAACAATTTTTGGACATTGAAAAGCGGGATTGGATTTTGATTCGTTAGCTCAGTCGGTAGAGCACTTGACTTTTAATCAAGGTGTCCGGAGTTCGAATCTCCGACGAATCACCAGTTGCCGTTAACGTTATAGCGGCTTTGATAAGCAAAATTGATGGTTTATAGCTTGTCGAGATTGGATGAGAACCATACATGTTAGGTTAAGCATTGTACTGGGGCCGTGTTGAAGATGGCGGTAGGAGTTAACTAATCATAGAACTGGATGTCGATATCGTCCAATGGTGCCATAAGTCCATCGTATCTTCTATGGTATATCGAACCAAAAGAGGATTATTACCGGTACGATAAGCCGGTAACATGTCCCGGTAGCTCAATCGGTAGAGCGCTTGATTTTTAATTAAGATGTTCGGAGTTCAAATCTCCGACGGGACACCAACACCACCCAATGTGTGGGTATAAATCGTGCAAGCGGTTGACTGATAGGAATAGACTATTAATTTCTAAATGCCACTGTGGCTCAATGGTAGAGCAGCGCACTTGTAATGCGCAGGTTGATGGTTCGATTCCGTTCAGTGGCTCCATTAATAATTTGGTTAAGGGTTGCTCAATCCTTGTAAAATCAAAAGCGGGTTTTCCAAATTATTTCATTGCCAGATAGCTCAATGGCAGAGCATTCGGCTGTTAACCGAAGGGTTCTGGGTTCAAGTCCCAGTCTGGCAGCCATTTGTTCGTTATATCTATATACTATTAAAGGTGTTAGGTATAAAAACATTATGTAAACTACAAGGTTTCCTTTTCTTCAATACATTGTTACCCCACGTCCTTGTAGTTAACCTCAAGGTATACTACTTATTCATAAGTTGGTTAAAAAAGGTATACCATTAATGCGACATTGGTGTAATGGTAACATTCCTGCCTTCCAAGCAGGGGTTGAGGGTTCGAATCCCTTATGTCGCTCCAGGGCCTTTAGCTCAGTTGGTCAGAGCGGTCGGCTCATAACCGATTGGTCCGGGGTTCGAGTCCCTGAAGGCCCACCAATAATCTGAATGGCTGAACAGATGAAAAATAGGCAATGGGCAAGCCTTGGAAATCCTAAAACCAAGAAGCCATTAAAAGAATTTCATTTTATAGGTATACTGTTACCAAATATTTATGCCCCGATAGCTCAGTTGGATAGAGCAATGGCCTTCTAAGCCATGTGTCAGGTGTTCGAGTCACCTTCGGGGTGCCATTAATAAGGGAAGACAATTCTTTCCTTTTTTAATAGAGGTATTATATGATAGACGTGATTATACCATTCTATAGAACCCCTAAAAAATATTTTTTAAATTGTCTTAAATCATTACAGAATCAAACAATTCATAATCAATTAAATATAATATTGATAAATGATGATGTTAATAGAAATTGTATTGATTTATTTTTATCTGAACCCGAATTTATAGAAATAATTAAAACATTTCACTCATTTAATATTATTTGTAACAATTCAAATAAAGGTCCTGGTTATTCCAGGAATGTTGGTATTAAACAAAGTAAATCCCCTTATATATGGTTTATGGATTCAGATGATATTATTCCTTTTGAAAATACCGATATTTTTGAGTTATGTGTTGGTTTATGTGAAAGTAATGGATTGGATTTTATTATAACAAAGGATTCCTATGATGGAAAATATGAATATGAGGTAACCAGTGAATTTCAAAATTCATTTATTTTAAATCCACCTCCTAATTACATTGTACAATTTAAAGCAATTTTATATAAAAGTATATTTCTAAAGGCTAATCAAATTCTATTTGATGATAGATTTTTCTACCATGAAGAAGATATTTTTTATACGAAATTAGTAATTTTGGCAAAAAGAATCGGACTATTGATGAAACATGGATATCATGCATTGTCCAGACCAGGTTCTATGCTCTGTGTCACAAAAGAAATAACCCCAATAAGTTTATTACATTCCTTTAACCATTCAATAATTGGGGTTTTACAGCATCAGGAATTGTATATACAAAGAAACCTTAAAAGTGATTTGAATGTTTTTATTCATGTATATATACGTAACATGGGCTTTAGTTTTTCAAGGTCCCAGTTAAAGGTATTGTCCAAAGAATTTCCGGTGTTGGAAACTTTGCAGTATTATTATTGTAGATTGATATATAACATTTTAAAAGCCATAAAGTATGATGAAAGAGTGTGGCGTGAAACCCCAATAACATCGAGCATATATGATAAGTTTGTAGATCCTGGTCTTTCAAATTTTGGATATAAATTTTTGGATATAAATTATGTTGAAAAATACATTATACCAAAATGGGAATATAAACTAAATAAAGATAGGTATTCTAATTTGGTATTACAAGATTGCCCATGGAATAAAAAAGAAATTTTTGGGAAATTTTTGTTTTAATACTTGACATAGTTTAAAACATATATTATAATATTTGTTCATAAAGGAAATGTTATATGAGAGGTAGAAATGGTTGGGTTGATATTAAATTAATGGTATAATAACTCATACAATGGGGTATGGCCAAGTGGTAAAGGCATAGGACTTTGACTCCTACACCCCTGGTTCAAATCCAGGTACCCCAGCCAATGGCGAGGTGCAAATGCCTTTTAAAAATAAGTGGCACAGGAAATGTAGAGCATTTTTCGGGGGATCAGCACAAGCCGCCCCGATGTAAACAGGGTCTTGTCGTTCACTTTGGGCAGACTGTTCGTGCTGACATATACCTTGCCTGGAGTACATTTTGTCTTGGGCTTAGAATCAAAACGTTTCCGGAACACAAGGTTTTTGGTAATCCTGTTATATAACTTGACTTCCCAGTTATTCTAACTTAAAACCATATTTTGCCCCGGTAGCCCAATTGGCAGAGGCGATAGATTTAGGATCTATAAAGTAAGGGTTCAAATCCCTTCTGGGGCACCAAAATATGTTTTAGTTTGGTAAATACAATTTAAATAGTATAATAAGTGTGGACCTTGAAAACACAATAAAGATATTGTATAATATAATTAAACATATTTATGGGGATGTATCCCAACGGCAGAGGAAATTGACTTAAAATCAATCAAGTGTGGGTTCGAATCCCACCATCCCTACCAACAATTAAGTAAGGTAGCAAGAAAGTAATTAATTCTTGAGTAATGATCCTTCAAGTCAAGCTTACTTAATTAAAATTTATTTTGAAGGGGTAAATTTTATTTATATGTTTAAATGTATGTGTGGTAGAGATTTCGACAGTAAACAATCCAGAGCGGCTCATTATAAATTCTGTGAGGTTTATAGGAATTATAATGGTTTAGGTGTGGCGCCAAGACCTTTTATAAATAAAGAAGGTATAAATCCAGGTTATGGATGGAATAGGGGTTTAACACAAGATACAGACGAGAGAATAAAAAGGCAAGCAGAAAAGTGTAAGGAAAGGTATAAATCTACTGCACAACCTTATAAGGGTGTAAAATGGGAAAAGAATAATTATCAAAACCATCGAAAAGTAATGGAATCCCATATTAATAGGGATATATTACCACAGGAGGTAGTACACCATATTGATGGGGATACCCAAAATAATAATATAGATAATTTAATGTTATTCGATAGTAAAAGTTCACATGCCAAATACCATGCCTGTATAAGATATGGAAAGGAATATAAATTGATAAAAAAGGATAATGGATCCTATATATGTGAAGTTTTAAATAATAAATAGTATGAAAATTTGTTATTTTTTTTAATGTAATGGAAAGTTGTCCGAGAGGTTTATGGAGCTGGTCTTGAAAACCAGTGATGCCGCAAGGCACCGGGGGTTCGAATCCCTCACTTTCCGCCAGTATTGGGCGTCAATTAGGTTTATGGACTATTTTGGTTCTAATTGACGAATAATCGAAGGTTGGTACCAATACAGAAGATAAGGGGGTTTCTGTATGGGATGGTTCGATTCCATCCTTGATTATTAATATGATTGTCTCAAGATAACATGTTAAAATAATATGTTAAACTTGAGACATTTACTATATTTTTATAGAATATTTCCAATTAATGTTCTATAATATAAAAATAATTTGAAAGGAGCATAACTCTAAATGAAGAAGTTTATTACATGTTTAATGGTATGTGTTCTAATGGTTCTATTTGCAAGCAGTGCCATGGCATTTAACTGGTCTTATACACCCGTTAAAGATTGTGATGAATACAATATAGTACTTACAAAGTATGAGAAAGTGGCATCAACCGTTGGGACAGCATTTAATGCAAATGTAAATACTACAGCAGTTGTTGGGGATAAGGTATATTTTTCTGTTGCAGCATTTGAAAAGGATGGTAGGGAGTATAACGATTTTGATATTAAATACCATGATGTTTCATTCTCAAAACAGTTGTCCAATGGTCTTATAGAATGTGTTGTAGTGGGGGATGATCCTTACGTACAGGTGGAGATTGTGGTTAGCACTCCGGTAACTTCCCTGTCATATAAAGGAAATCCTATTGGTGTAACCGATACTACTGTAATTATTGATGGTCTACAATTTATGCGTGATTCAAATGGAATTGTAACAGATGTTAACTATAATGGAAACGTGTATGAATTGCAGCAGAAACTTGCTGGACTTGGTATAACCGTAGAAGATATATATAACGGCAAGGTGTGTATGAGTGATAAGGTGCTTGTACAGAATTTTGGTGTTATATGTGAAAATGTTGCAAGAATATCATGGGCTAAGCCTACAGTATCAAATAATAAGTCCCCCATTGTAATTCCTAAGACTGGTGATATGGGATTCTTTGCATGGCTGTTTAATTAATAATTTTCCTAATATTTGGTAAATATTTGGTTGTGTGAATTACAATAAGTTGGTATTATAAATATATAAAGTACCTTTAAAATTGAATAATTTCTTGGTGCCTGAAAGTTTGGTGTTAAATTCTTTTAAGGAACAAAGATAAAAAAGGATTTTCTTAGATGTTGGTACCGGTTACTGGTAAGTGTAACTTATCTGGTTGAATAAACTGGTGATATGGGGTGTAGAAAATGGACCCTTTTAATAGTGGTGGTATCATTCAGAGTTGATTGAAACTACAATGTTCGTTAACTTGCAAGTCAGTCTAAGTTGGGGTATTCATTTAACTATTTTCTGTGATAACCATTTTCGGTCATATTCTGGTAACTCCGTCGGTAATAGCCCTAGACGTTAAAAGGGGATAATTGCGGTCTATAGACTATGTGGCCTATTGAGAAAAGGTCCCTAAAGCAAAAAACCAGATGGACAAAATGTTAATGTTAACTGTCATTTTTGAAAATCGCCTTAAAAGAAGGAAGTAGGTAGTAAGTGAACATGCTATTAATATAAAGATAGTTCTACCAAGATAAATCGGGGTGTAGCGCAGTTTGGTAGCGCATCTGGTTTGGGACCAGAGGGTCGCAGGTTCAAGTCCTGTCACCCCGACCATTAGGGCTTTAGCCCAAACAATAATAAATAGCCATTAAAATCCGATGAAGAAAAGCAGGTTTTAATGGTTATTTTTTTTATTTTATACTTGTAATTCCTATAAACATATGCTATAATAATACTAATAAAGGAAAGGTGGTATTATTTAATGAGTGATTATATTTTTATTTTCGCTGTTGCATTATTTGCTTTCATAGCATTTCTTATTTTTGGACCTAATGCAATTAGAAATGCCTATATCAGAAAAATGTCAGACGAATATTACTCTGAGGATAATACAAACTCTTTGAATGAGACCGCAGGTAATCTAATTGCAAGATATATATACCTCCATAAAATGGATACCAAAATATGTGTACAGGATTCTTTACTTGATGGGGATTCATATTATAATATCCAAAGGGATGAAATTAATATTGGACAAGAAATAGATAAAGCAATGAATATTTATGCCGTAACTGAATGTTACCATGAACTTGGGCATGCAAGACAGATGCAAAAATTTAAAAATCCAAGAAGAAAATTACAGTATATAAATTCTTTTCAGCAGAAAAGGGCTTCAATGCCGTATCTGTCTTTGGGTGGGATGGTCTGTTTTGTAGTTGGATTAATGAGTTTTATGCTTACTAGAGAAACTTCTAATGTATTTATATTTTTCATAGTAATTGGGATGACATTACTTGGTTGGGTGTTAAAACTTCAAATGGAACAGGTAAGGGACGAAGCAGAGGCATCAAATTTGGCAATAGAAATGATGACCGAGGATGGGTTTACAAATGCCGAAATTGATAAAGCACAAAAAAGATTGGATAAATGTTTAAAAACATATAAGGCTGAATTGGTTATAAATTCATTGAAATGGCTTGGGATTGTTCTATGGTTGATATGTATAAGTAGTAATCCAAAAAAGGTTGATAATGTTCAAAAATAATACTTGTAATTCTTGTAAACATATGCTATAATATTATCAAAGAAAAGGAAAAGAAAGGAAGTAATTAAAATGATGGAACGTACTGCTAGTTGGGATAAGATTGGTGTAGAGGTTATTGGTAGCAAAAAGGTACAGGATGCCCTGGATAAAGCAGGTCTGGATTATATGGTAGATATGGCAGATGTTACCTATACACCCTATGGAAAACAAATCCTTACAGCTCCTAATAAGAAGGTTACCTACAGGGTGGACACCGGGGAATTTAAGGGAATTGTGGGCAAAGATTATAAGGTATGTCAGAACCGTGATGCCTTTGATTTTGTGAATTACATTGATGCCGATATGGAATTCATAAAGGCTGGTGAAAGTCAGAATGGGGCAATCTGGGTTATTGCAAAGTTTCCGGAGATGGAAGTTCTTGGGGATAAAATTACCCCACATCTTATTTTCCAGAATGGTCACAATGGATACATTGGAATACGCAGCACGATTTGCATGCTGAGAGTGGTATGCCAGAACCAGTTTAATGCAGCATTTAAGGATGCCGCCAACACTATTTCAATTAAACATTGCGGTGATATGGATTCCAAGCTGTCAGCGGCAAGAGAAACCATTAAAAGAACTAAGGATTATATAAGTCATTACAAGGATGAAGCCGAAAGACTTCGTGGTATAAAGATTAGCAACCAGGACCTTCAGAATATTATTAAGAAAATGATTGCTGATGAACAGGAAGTTAAGGAAGGTTCTGTGTCCGAGAAGAAAATTCAGTATTTCAAGGAATGCTATAATGCAGATGATAATTCAAACTTTATTGGTACCGGTTGGGGTGTTCTTAATGCTTACACCGATTTTCTTACACATATGCCGGTTGGTAGGAAATGTGAAAATGCAGAGGATAAGAGATTTATAAGGAGTGCCCTTAATAATAAGGAATGTGATAGGATGCTGAAAGAAATTGAGAATATCGGGGCATAAAAATAATTGAATAATAGGACATGGCCCCAATATTGGTAATAAAATGTTGGGGCCATTAGTAAAATATATCAAATAACAAGTAAAAGAGGTTATATAAATATTATGGCTAACAGAAAAATTTCAAAAGAAATGTGGTTGAATATTTATAATTTGAAACGGGATGGTGTAGATTTTAAGGACATATGCGAACAATGTTCTGTAGATTATAAGGGTGTTATATGTATATGCAAAGTTATGGACATATGTGAGGGTAATTTGGATCTAGCATATTCCATTCCATCTGTAATTGCACAAAAAAATAGGGAATATATAAAGAATTGGTTGCATCAGAACAAGGAAAAAGAAGCAAACAGTTATTCGGATGAATTTGTGGCTGTTGATAAAAAGGAAACAAAGGATTATAATTCTGTATTTTCGTATGGCCCAAAAAATCATGTCATACCTATCAAAACCCAATACAGGGCGGAAACAAACTCAAAAATAACAAATTCAGACTATACTAATGTGGTAAAACACTATATTCCAGATTATCGCAGAGAGATTAGTCCCAATGAGCTTAGTGTAAATTATGAATATGGTGGAATTAAGTTTTGTGTAAATAAAAGGGAAGGTACAATTATATTTAAAAATCTCAAGGAATTATTGTCTGTAAGTGATAACTGTAACATTCAATTTGAACCTGGTGAGTATGATAAGAATACAATTCAAGATATAATAAATATCGGTGAGGCATTGGTTGGAATTGGAATGTTTTTTAAGTCTCAAGTTTAAAAATTAGAGGTAAACATAATATGCAACGTCTTTCTTTGTTGGATTACGATTCTTTATTGGAGTCTCTTTTGGATTGTAAGGAACATATGCAGGAATCATTGACACTATTACCAATAATGACCCCGGCATATTCACATTGTGAGAAAGAATTAATTGCTATAAATGAATTACTTAGTAAACCAGACATTCTTAAAACATATGTGGATACTTGGAATACTTCACTGCAGAATATATACGATGTCAAGGAAGCCGCAGATGAATATGGTAGAACTGTTTCTGCCCTCTTTTCACTGGATTATATTGGTATGATGTGATGAAACAGAAGCGACACATTAGGTTTCGTATTATTAATCATTTGAATTTTATATATTTTCTAATTTGTTTATGTTTAATGGTTTTGGTCGCAATAATTTCTATCGTCTTGATAGGAATAGACTCTAATTCTGGTACAGGTTCTGATTCTGATATTGTTATAATTGATATACCAGAAATTACACCAGTTCCACCTAGTACACCCTTGAATGTACCAACCCCAATACTAACAACCCCCATCCCCACACTACAACCACAAATAGACCCAGAAATAAAAATAGGGTTTATAAATAAAAGTGGTGTAAATTTTAGGAAAATACCACAGGGGGAAATTATTGACTCATTAAGAAAAGGTTCAAGTATCAATATTATCGGGACAGAGGTTAATGGTTTTTATTATATTTCTTATGAAGATACTTTTGGGTATGTTGCATGTGAATTTGTTTCATTTGGGGAATATGTACCCCCAACCCCAACCCCAACCCCGAGATATGGTAAGTGGGATAAAGAGGATTATTTATTGTTAGCCACAACTATTTATTGCGAGGCATCTGTTAAAGGGGGTTTACCTGAAGCGGTTGCGGTTGGTTGGGTTATACGAAATAGATTAGAGGATAGGGGCACCTGGGGGGATAAAACTTGGTTGGATGTTATTTCAAGACGAGGACAGTTTTCTGTATATAGTGAAAGATCCTCTTCAAAATTTCAAAAGGTTTTAAAGAAAATCGCCTCTGAGAAATCTGGACATTTTGAAACTGCCAAACGTGCAGCAAGGTATGTTATGCAGGGGAGAACAAAGTATAAAATACCTGAGGATGTGCAATTTTTCTGTTCTAATTCTTATTATAACAGGAATAAGAAATCCAATGGTAATTGGGGACCACATAAATATTATAATAAAATAGGAGACACCGTATTTTTTTACAGTTAAAGAGATAAAATAGAGTTGTTAATGTCCATTTATATATATGTATAATCAAATAAAATTATTAGAGGTTAGTATAAGTACTATGACCAATATTGAAGTTTCACCAGTAGTATACATAGCAGTTATTATTGCATTCATTCTTTTACTTGTGTTAAATATTACTTTGGAATTAAGACTAAATTCGTTGCGAAAAATTCTTCGTGTATGGTTGGTGCTAGGGCCTAAAACCGAGTATATATGGTATTCGTTATTTGGGTATAGTAGAGAACAGATTATTGAAGCTGTTAAAAAACAGAATCCCGGGGTTGAATTACCGCCCGATAATAGGTAGCATATTTTATAAAAAAATGTCTTTATTCGGGGCAACATTGAAGTGGGGTGTAAACAGTTGTATTCGGTCGATTTTAACAATCCCGAGAGCAGGGAAAAGTGGAAAAAATTTATAGAGGAATTGTATACTAAGTATTATTTAAACGATTGTGATGAGGAAGATTGTAATCGGACATCACGAGAAAAAAGAATTAGAAAGAAAGAGAAAAATAAAGAAAAAGCCCAGGAAAAACGTAGTAAAAAAGCTCAAATACTTGCAAAAAAGGCAAAGCAGGAAGAACAAATAAAAGAGAGAAAATCTAAGATTAAAACATTAATAACAATAGATGATACCCAAGTGGAAAAACCCAAAAGAAGGGGTAGACCCCCAAAGGATAAAAATGAAGAAGTAGTAAACAATAAACAAAAAACTTTATTATAAGAAAGGTATAGTTATTATGGATTTTAACCGTAAAGTGATTACCACCGATACAGAATAGTACTATTATGATTTCAGACATTTGCTTTATCTTTTAATAAGGCATAATCCGGATTTTTCTGTAAGAGATAAAACAAATTCGCATAATAAGGTATTTGGTAGGTATGAAATAATATGCTGTTCTTTGTCCCCGGAATATATTAATAGTATAAGGGGTCAAGTAACTGATGATCCGAAAAATTGTTTCGTTATTTGCATCCCAGGACCTGAAAAAGTATACAATTTTAGGGGTATTGAGAAACAAGTGGATACCCGTAATGTTTATGTTTATGTCAGTATTAATCAAATAACTGGTGATATCCTTTTCCATTGGGATGAAGAGTATTTTGCAGACTTAACAAGACATTTTGTGGATTTGGATAGTTTGAATTGGTGCCATTATAAAATACCAATGGATATATCAATGGGGAAACAATATGATATACCAGATGGACCAATTACATTTAATCCATATATACCCCATGAGGAAGAGGAGGATTACGAAGAATAATATTATATACAATATTTATGGTAATCTAAAATTAAATTATAATTGATATGTTACTTGTAATATATAGAGGTATATGCTAATATAATTTTCAGGAAGAGAAATTCCTAAAGAGCACCCACATCCTCCTGCGTGGATTATATATAGAAAATAGTGACTTTTAGTAGCCTTTGCGGACGGGTAAACGAAGTCACTATTTTCATGATGTTTATTCTTGTTAAAGTAAAAAGAATCATTTATAATTAAAGGTGTAATAAAAAACGACAAAATAATACCTATAAGGAAAGGAGGAACATTTTAAATGCCAACTGTTGAGACATTAATAAAATTAGTAAATGTCAAAATAAATAGTAATGCCGCATTAAATACTAATAAGTATAAACATGGTGATACTATAAGATTAAATGTTGTTCTTACTTATAGGAATTATGGTGATGCTATTGAATTTGATGATACAACCATAGCTTGTGATTACATACAATTCTATAAGAATACTGATTTAGGTACCTGGGTTAGTGTCAGTAAGATAACACCTTTCACTATTACTGAACCCACCGGTACTTTTAATTTTGAAGCAAATACAGGGAGTTCCATAGATGTGAATTCCTTTGATGTTTCCAATTCTATAACGGGCACATTAGAAGTAAAGGGTTATCTGGATGTTGTATTAGAAAATCCAGAATTTGGAAATTCATTTAAATTCCAATTTAGAGATGCAATGGCGGGGACCAGTGGATATAAATATTCATATGATATACCCGCCGATAGAATTGTTTCCCTTAATGATAATGCCGGTAATAGATTTAATGTGAAAACAGATGTTGATTCCATTTTTAGGAATGGTGTTAGCATAAAGAATTATATACCTTACAGATTTGTTTATAGTAGATCACATACATTTAGTAATAGTGAAACACCAGTTAATTTAACAATGGATGGGGGTATATATTCACAAGGTCATATTTTGGTATTAGATTCTCAAGAAGGTGTTTCAATACCGAATGGTCCATTTATTGCAATGTTTGTTTGCCCAACACAGATAAAGGTTACTGATACACTTACATTTGTGTTTGGACCAGATAAGAATTCAAATATTACTAAGGCATTTTCCGAGGCATTAGCATTTTGCTCAGAAGGACTTTTCACAGAAAATGTCTATAAGATTGAAACATATGATATGGATGTGTTATTTGAAAGTGGAACAATGGCAATGGTATTAGTGGATCCAGATAATGGATTTAATGCCATATATCCAATTAACGCTAGTCTTCCAGATTATGAGATGTGTTTAGACATATTTGCTGAAGCGATTTCTGCCCCAGTTACATTTAGTGTTGTCAGACTTTCAGATGACCTTGATATACCATCTACACCCACTGATTATCCAATAACCCAAAATGATTTAAATGGGAATGGGGAACAGTGTTCTTTAACATTGGAATCTGTTGGGGATTGTTATGGTTTTGACGGATATGTATATACCGGTGTTATTGATGGCACTTATGCTCATTATACGAACTGCAAAATTTATTATAAACAAAAATACATAAATGTTGAGGATGTTATATCCGCTATAGGCAGTTTGCCACATTGCTGGGCATATGAAACCGCGGATGATGTTACTAATGGCAACCCATTAACATCCGTTACATTTAAGGCCATTATAAAATATAGACCCAAACAGACTTCACGATTTGGTTATACGATGTTAAAAGCCCTTATTGGTGGCACTGTTATGGAGTAGAATAAATATTATGCAGCGATTTATACCAATTAAATTGGACGAACCAAAAGGTAGGGTATTAGCAGAGGCGGCATATGAAGGAGAACAGTATGCCACAGTGCTTGAAATATATATACCAGAAGATGTATTAAGCGGATTTATTACTATAGACTTTCAATTATTATATGGTGGGGAGATCTTTATATCGGAACCAATTATGATAGAGGAAGTTACACCAGATGAGGAAGTGATTATTGGTAATAGAGACGCGAGATTTGTTCGTTATGCTATACCACCAGTGGTTACAAGAATAGCAGGGAATGTGCCATTCCAATTCACAGCGCATACAGTTCCTTGCAGTAGTCATTGTAATGTTGGTAACCATAATGATAATGTGGTTTATAAATCTGTAACACATTTATTAGAGGTTAAGGATAGCATAAATGCTAATAGCGAAATAAAGGGATTAAATGGGGAACACTCAACTAATGATATTGGCTGTTCCAGAAAGGAAGGTTAATATAATATGCCAGGTGATGGTCTTATTATCCAGTTACATGATGAAGTTTATGGTGACCTTCCTGTTTATCCAGTGGTTTTAACATCCTGTTTAAAAAGCCCTGATTCCAGTGGTTCCTCCGGTAGCGGGGGACAACCTGCGTTAACAGAAAGTTTGTTAAATGCGACAGATAGGGACAAGCTGGACAGCATAGAAGTTGGTGCCAATAATTACACATTACCGGTAGCAACTGAAACCGTTCTCGGTGGTGTTATGGAAGAAACTGGCGGGGTTATACAGATTAGTGATCAGGGTGTTATAACCGCCAGGGAAGCATCAGATACCCAATCTGGAATTATTAATACTACCACCCAAACATTCACAGGTACCAAAACATTTAATGGGGAAGTTTATGCCACTAAATTATATGGTGCCGTATGGAATGATTTTGCTGAATATCGTACCTATAAATATTCTAAACCAAATCCAGGACAAGTGGTTGTGGAATGTGGGGATGATACAGTAAAATTATGTGACCATAGATTATCAAAGGGAGCCATGATCACATCGGATACTGCGGGAATTGTTATCGGACAAAAAACAAAAGGAATACCAGTTGCAGTTGCAGGAAGGGTATTGGCATATACAGATAAACCAAGAGATACTTTTAAGGTTGGTGATGCTGTATGTTCTGGCAAGGACGGAAAAGTATCCAAGATGCACTGGTGGGAGAAGTTATTATTCCCAGATAGAATTTTAGGGGTTGTGTCCTGTGTACCAACTTATGGGGTTTGGGGAACAGGTGATATAGAGGTTAATAATAGAATTTGGATAAAAATCTAAGAATAGAGGTATAGATTATGGTGGGTGAAATAAAAGTAAACCTTATTTTTGAAGATGATACTGAACAGTCTTTTTATCTTCCGGAGGGGATTGGATGTTTTAATATGCAGAGTTTGGGGGATGCCTTATCCTACAACTTTTCATTTAAAGTAAAAGAATCTGATTTAACTAATTATGTAGATCTATTTCAAACTACTTTAAAGGACATATATAATTTAAAGAAAAAGGTTAAGTCAATTTTTGTGGGCCATTTTGAAAAAGAGGATGGTACTTTTGAAATGCAACATACATACATAATGTCCCAGCCAAGATCCATTTTTTATGGATTTAAGAATGCGGTTGCTACTGATAATGGATGTTCTGTAGTGGATGAATGTATATATGTTGTGGATTAATATTGGCATATAATTCCATTGGGGGTTAGGTATTTATGGCATTAGAGCAATATACAATTATATTGGCCTCTGATATTGGTAATGTCGCAGAGGATACAACCGGTGGTAGTTTGTTTTCAAGGGTTAATAAGGTTAGACAAAATCATGCAGAGGTGGCCTTACAAGCCGGAAATACAACTGCCTATAATGCTTTGAATCCACATTATAATACAAATGTGGTAACCGAAGGTAATACAATAACTCCGGATTTATTCGAGGCCATGAAAATCATAATGACACATCTTTACAATAACAGCCCTTACATTACCACAGATTATGGAACCGGTATTATTACACCTGCCGTTGGAACCCCAATAAATCTTACCTCTTTAGATGTATTGAGGACCGCTGTTACTAATGTGGAAGGGGTTGTTGCACAAAATACTGCCTGGTATTCGTCTGGGTATTATGCCTCTAATTATGGTTATCGTGGTAGCTATGATGGTAGTAGCTATGATTCAGGTAATTATAGCCATGATGGTAGTGGTTATAATGGGTCTGGTTATAATGGGTCTGGTCATGATGGGTCCTACCATAGTTCCAGATTTTGTGGAACTTATAGGAGTACTGACAGGGGTCATTGTAGATCCGTAGGTTTTAGATAAATTATATTATAATGAGGGTTTAGGCTAAATGATTTCTGATTACACAAAAAATATTTATCATCTTTCAATTCTGGGAAGCGGTACTTGCAATTTAAGTTGCAAGTATTGCTTTTTATGTGGATTAAAATCACAAAATACTTTTGATAAGGAATTAGTGGAGTCCTTAAAAAGTGGTGGTTATTTAAGTACATTTAAACATACCCTGAACAGATTAAGGGTAAGCCCATTAAAAATAACACACTGTAGCATGTGGGGTGGGGAGTGTACGCTTCATTCCAACATATGGAAAGATTATATGCTTGATTGGTTGCAATCCTTCCCGAATTTACACGATTTTTGTTTTGTTAGTAATGGGGTATTTAATTCTTCTAGCGTAGCTGATTGGTATCAGGTTATTAATGATTGGGCAGAGTCCGAAGATAAAGAAGTTTTTATAACTATGCAAATTTCATTGGATGGTAATGAAACCTATAATAAGGATAGGGGTGTTTCCCCGGATCTTTTAAAATCTAATGTAATTGAGCTTTGTAATCAAATAACTAATAGAGGTTTAAAAAATATAAGATGTGCGTTTAGATATAAACCAACATTACCAATAGATACCTATAATGGAATTTGTAATACCCTTGAAAGTTGTGAGGATTATTATGAATGGTGGCATTCCTTTATAAAGGATAATTTAAATAATATTAATGGGTACCAAATAAGTAGGGATATTATTAATGAACCAATTATAACTTCTTTATATGATTACACACAACAGCAAGGAATTGATTTTGCAAGGTCATTAAGAATACAGGACAGTATAGATTGGGAAGGTTTGGCTGAAAAGTACAAGATACCGTTACAGAGGGATAATTTTAATATTGTTGATGGCTTAATTAAATCATATAAGAATACAAATAGATTAACTGATTCCGGTTTCTGTTCCCAGTATACACATGATATATTAGTAAGGCCCGATGGTATAATGGTCGGTTGTTTAGTGGGTCTATATAATGATAGAACTGAGTATAGGGATTATGTTAAAAATGTTGATATGGAAGAATATCAAAATTGTTTAAGGGTTCCTGGGGATTATTTCCTTGATTTCTATAACGACACCGATGAAACCATAGAAAAATTCTATAAAATGTTCACCCATTTTAAAGAATCATATGTTACACTTACTACTGCAAATATAGCCCTACTTTATGAATTGGCAGCTTGTCACCAGGTAGATCCTTCCTATTTAACCGATGCCAATAAACTTACACGTCATGCCTCAATGCTGACTGGTAAAACTCAGTGTATATATAATTCATTGAGGAAAACTGGTTCCCCATTTGTAACCACTCCAGGGCAGGTGAGATTATATTGTAATGGGGTATTTGATTATTTGGACTACATTATTAATGGTAAAACCATAATTTCTTAATAGAAAGGTAGTACTATGAAATTTTTAGATTTAACTACTACAACAGAAACTGACAATTTATTAAAGTCAATACTTGGAAGGTATTATTTTTCAAGTGAAACAAATAGAAACTTTACAAATCATCCAGATACTTGTATTGAATTATTTTTGAAGGCGTCTTGTGGGTCTAATTGTAGTTATTGTTATTTACATAATCATCGCAAAGAGCTTTATCCCATGAATCTTGAAAAGGACGATATTATTCTAAAAAACCTTGGGGCATTTTTAGACTTCTATGTTGAAAATAAATTAAACAATTCCTTTGAGATTTTTTCGGGAAGAATTTTTGATACCCAATTTGGTTTGGATGTATTTGATTTAATATACAGTAAATTTCAAAATACAATATATAAACCAATGGACATCGTAATTCCGGATGACATGCAGTTTCTTTTGAATGAAACCCAAACTGAGAAAATAGAATTTTGGATGGATAAATTCGAGGAGATTGGTATACATATACACTTTTCTGCATCTGTGGATGGTAGAATAATTGATTATGAAAGATTCGGTGACAAGGTAGATTTGTTTTATGACACATTGAAGGATTTCGGTGAGCGTAGACAATGTGGTTTCCACCCAATGGTATCAGCTCACGCTATTGATAAATGGATTGAAAATTTTGAGTGGTATTGTAAGTTTCTAGATGATAAAATAGAAAAATTAATGTTATTAGTTGTTAGAAACGATGATTGGGATTCCGATAAAATAAAACATTATTTAAGGTATCTAAATAAGGTATTTGATTATATATATAATAAGTATAAAAATAAAAAGACATTCTTTAAAGAATTAATTGGTTATGAATCAGGACCCACATTTGGTATATTTAGTATGACTAAGGGCATTGAACTAAAACCCGTCGCCCGCTGTTACCGGCTTCCCTGTGCCCTACAAAACACATTAGCGGTGAGAATGGCGGATCTTGCTATTATACCTTGTCATAGAACCGGGTATGATAAATTTGTCAGTGGTTATTTCAATATCAATGAGGGTGAAATTAATGAATTAAAATCAAAGAATGTTTCTGTATTGGCGATGCTGAATAATATAACCCTTGAGAATCTAGTTAAATGTTCAAATTGTCCAATAAATAGGATATGTATGGGACCATGTTTAGGGGCCAATTATGAGTCCAGCCATGAACTATTATATGCCCCAGATACCGTATGTTTTCTTTTTAAATGTGTATATATATTTTTACTTTATAAGATTAATTCTGTCGGTGGTATCTCCTTGTTATTAAAAGAGGGGAAGGACGTTAAAGATATGTTACAACCATTATTTGATTATCATAGCATGTTAATAAACCAACCACAGGATAACTATGTAATGGATTTAGTTAATGACATATTGGAGGAATTGAACATTCCAAAAGGGGATGAAGAAGAATTTCATAATGAATTAGAAGAGGATGAAGGTAAGAAAGAAACATAAACCAGAAATATGTAATCTAAGATATTATGAGGAGGTTAAATAAATGGGGCAAACATCCAATATATTAGGGGGTCAACTCCAAAAGTTTATAAATTCTTATGAGGATAATCCAAGACTCGATGGGGAACAGTTGTTATATTTATATAATGCCATAGTGGAAGTTCAGGATAACAAAACATTAGAAATGTTTAATTCCTTTGCAAAAATGGTCGCTGGAGAATATGATAGAAAACAAAATCTACAAATGAAAGTAATTAGGGATAGATTTATCAAGAGGTAAAAATATGATTAAATTCAACCTTCCAGATTTTATTGAGGGATATTTGGTTTATAAGAATTATGTAGAATTAAGAAAAAGGTACCCAGAAGTCTTTTGGGATGATACTGTGGTTTCCAGTGTATATGGAACTTTTCCAAATTCTGTTTGGAATGGGGGCTCTATCTATGTTGGGGGTGCCACATATACATATAAATATATGCGATCAAAAATAGAGGAGTATAATTCATGGGGTATAGCAATTAGAATAATTGCTACTAATCCATTAATTGAGGAACACCATTTATACGATACCTATGCCAATTGTATTATGGATGCCGCAAATACTGGGGTAAACGAGGTTGTAGTTAACTCCCCCTTATTAGAGGATTATTTACGGGATAAGTATCCTAATTTTAAGTATGTTAAAAGTATATTATCTTCTTATTCTACAAATACACCAGTGAATTTGGATGATAAATATTACATGTCATGCATGATGCGTGCTGTGAATAATAATTGGGAATATCTAGATAAAATCCCACCTGAACAACGACATAAGGTTGAATTTCTATGTACTGATCCTTGTCCAGATAACTGTCCGCGAATAGCAACCCATTACTTACAAATGGCGGAACAGCAGTTGAATTTTCTGAAAGATGGGTCAGATAAACCTAATGATTGTAGTATGACACAGTTAAAAAACCTGTCCGTACATTATATGAGGACATTGGATTGTTACATAGATAGGGATAAGATTATTAAGGAGTATGTACCAAGGGGTTATTGTAATTTTAAGGTTTCAGGAAGATTCAATGCAGGTAGTATAGCAACTGGTCTTGCAGATTATCTTATTAAACCGGAATATTATAATGATTGGTATGAGTTGATAATAGTAAATTTGAGCAGTCGTGGTTATTCTGGCTGGGTAAGGGTGTCGGAGGATTAACAATGAAGACTATACTCACTATTGATTGTGATTTTTTCATGCAACCATGTATACAGCTATACAATGATTTGGTCAAAAGCAATATAAATCGAGATGTTTTATGGGACAGAATCTTTAAAGATTTGGATTGTGAAAGGTTTATGTCTCATAATGAAGAAAACTTACAGTTCATGATGAAGTGTATTGAGGGTCTGGAATGTCCCATATATATTGGTATAGATCACCATTCAATTCTAAGGGCAATGCAAAATATGTACCACAATGACCCATCTTTTAATGGTCCGTTTGATATCATAAATATCGATCACCACCATGATATATGTTATAATGATATCCAATTGGACCAACTTGTGAGGATGAATTATGTTACCTGTGGGGATTGGGTGGGATTCATTAAGATGCACAATCTTTTAGGAACTTATTATTGGGTTGCAAATCCTAATTCCAGACCATATGACCCAAACTTTAAAATATTTAGTTCCTTAGAAAATACAAAATTTGTGCTTCTACCAAAAGAGAACTTTGAGTGTAATCCCAAAAATATTGATATGTGTTACATTTCTTCTTCCTTAGAATTTATACCCCCAACACAGCAGGAAGTTTATTTTAGATTTTTACGTAAAGTAATTTCTATATATAAGGAAAATATTATTTGGTATGGACAGTCCTATGATAATGTTACCACCATGCAATTAATACAAGAGGGAATTAACAAACAACCAGAAATGTCAGTAACAACTGAATCAATTTAATAAATAAGAATTGAAAAAGAATACTGAAAATGCTTATAATAAAGAAGAAAGAAACCTGTATAAACCTTTCTAATTTATATAAGCATTTTTAATTTTTTTGTACAAGAGGTAATATGTATGATATGGATAGATCCAGAACAGTACTGTATAATAATACCAAAGGGGGATACTGGATTATTCACGGTTAATATATTTGATTCTTACGTGAATGAAGAAACAGATATGGCTGTTTTTGCCGTGTGGAGAAAGAATCAGATTAATGAACAACCTCTTATAAAAAAAGTTCTACCTATTATAGATGGTGCCGTTGTTATTCTGATAACAGAGGATGACACCAAAGATATAAGGGGTGGGGATTATAATTGGGATGTTATGCTTTTTAAGAATATAAAGGGTTCTGGCGAAATAGACGAGGATGAATCCATATCAAATGTATTTTCAGAAAGGCATTCATTACTTTCTGATTCACATAGAGGATTACCTACTTTTAGAATATTGGAGGTGAATGACGTTGGCATATAAGAGATTTCCTGATACCACTTCTGCAGGTAATACAATTAGGTACCTAACAGAAGAACAGGCTTTGTCCGTCGGCATTACTCCTGCGGCATATCGGGGAAAACCCGGTAGAGATGGGAAACCCCCGGTAATTGGGGAAAATGGTAATTGGTGGCAATACGACTGTGAATTAGACGCATATGTAGATTCTGGTAAACCAGCATCTGTTGCAAAAGCCTTATATACTGTAGGTAGCTCTGAACAATTACCGGAAATAGGAACCCCTGGAATTATATATGTTGTTACCGGGGATAACGCCATCTACCGTTGGGATAGTGTTTCTGAAGGATATAGAATAATTAAAACAAATGGAACTGAACAGGTAGTTGGTCAGACTTATGTTCATAAACAAACTACATCTGCAATTCAATGGGATATCAATCATAACTTGGATAAATATCCATCTGTTACAGTAGTTGATAGCGCTGGTACCCAAGTATATGGTGATGTTAACTATGTTGATAGAAATCATTTAACAATAACTTTTACTTCCGAATTCGGGGGTAGAGCTTATTTAAATTAAGCAAATACATGAAAGGAGTTTAAAACTATATGAATTATTTAGCTAATTTAAATCTTAATAAAAATGAGATTCAAAATGCTGTCATTCATAAAGTCGGGGTGCTACCTGTTAATGCTATTTCCGGTCAGATTTGTTATCTTACTACAGATAACAAATTATATGTGTATAATGGGACCGAATGGAAAGACCAGGGTTGTTCTGTTGTAAACAACGGTGATGGCACCCTTACAATTAATGGGGAGATAGTAGATGTATCTTATGAACTTCCCACAGCAGCAGCTGATACCCTTGGTGGTGTTAAGATTGGTTCTGGTTTACAAGTTGATTCAGAGGGTGTTGTTTCTGTCGCGGTTGAAGCAGTAGTCGCCCAACATTTTGAAGGAACAAAGAATGCTGATGAAACTGATAATGCTGCTATTACCAGGATAGTTGGGGATGCCATCGTACACGCCGGAGATACCCTTGTTCTTAAGACCCTTATTGCCACAGACAAATATTCTTATATGGGTTTTGTTTATGATGGTAGTAAATGGGCAGCTATGGATGGTAATGTGTCCGCTGATAATGTTATTTTGGATAGTGATATTACCCTTGCAGGTTCTTATACCGCCGTTGGTAATGTTACAAAGGCAAATAATACTGCTACTGGCACTTTAGCTGCAACCGGTAAGAGTGTTTCCGAAATATTCCAGTCTATATTTACTAAGGAACTCAATCCTACGAAGACAGAGCCAGCGGTTTCAATTACCCTTACTGGTGCCGGGGCAAAAGAAGTTGGTACTTCTTTCACTCCTAATTATAGTGCTAGTTTAAGTGCCGGTTCTTATACTTATGGTCCGGCTACTGGTATAACTGCTAGTTCCTGGGAAGTAACTGACACTAATGGTGGTAGTTCTACAGAACATTCTGGTTCATTTGAAGCATTTACAGTTGGTGATAGTACAAATTATAACGTAACTGCTGTTGCTACATATGGAGATGGTGCAATACCAGTTACCAATATTGGAAATGAGTATGCCGCAGCGCAGATTAAAGCAGGAAGTAAATCCAAAACTTCTGCTAGCGTTACTGGCTTCCGTTCCTACTTCTACGGTACTGCTACAGCAGCACCCGAGACTGTTGATAGTGCTTTCATTCGTGGTCTTACTAATGCCAATAAAGCGATTGCTAATACAACCTTTGATATGTCTATACCAGAAGGGGCAAAGTGTGTTTATATTGCGTTCTTAAAGTCTGCTAATAAATCCCTTGCAAAGGTTGCTGACCAGAATGCTTTTGGTACAGATATAGTTGGATCCTTCGTGGAGAGTTCTGTTATGGTTGAGGGTCTAAATGGTTATACTGCTGCCGAGTACGAAGTTTATACTTATGTCAGTGGTATTGCTTTACCCGCCAATACTTATAAAGTGACTATTTCTTAAGAAAGGGGGATAAAGAATTATGGCAAATTATACAGAGAATTTTTCTAATTACTTAGCATGGGCAATGCCTTTTGCCCGTACAGGTCAATTCCCTCTTGACAGAACTGACTTGTTTAGTTCCTATGCCGATGCAGTTAAATATGCTGCTGGTAATTCTGCTGATCCAGATTCTAGAGGGTTATATGCCACATCTTATGTCGGTCAGATTATAACTGTTTATGAGAATGATGTTGTAACCGTCTATAAGATTAATGCTGATAGAACCCTTGGTGAAGTTGGTAAAGCTGTTTTAGTGGATGATACTACAGTTACATTAACTTCTGATGGTAAACTTACTATTAAGGGTGTAGCAGAAGCAATTGAAGCGAATCCCGGTAATGTTGCTGGATTACAACCTGTTCTTACGTCTACAGGGTCAATTAATTGGGTACGACCTGATACTACTACTGTTGAGGGTCTATCTACTCAGATTGAAGCCCTTAATGCCAGTCTCAATGAAATAAAAGCCTCACTTGAGGGTACAGAAGAGAATCCTGGTGGAATGGCGCAGGATGTCACAGACCTACAAACTGCCGTAGGTAATGATGGTACCGATGGACAGCCTAAAACTGGTCTTTATTTAGAAGTAGATAATATTAACCAGGAACTTGGTGATTCCGCTGATGGCGTGAATCTTGAAACAGTATGGGGCAAGATTAATAAACATGAGTCCAATATTAGTACAATTCAGACTAAACTTGACACAGTTCAAGAGGGTGCTGAGGTTAATGTACAGGCCGATTGGAATCAAACAGATTCTACCCTTGATGACTATATTAAGAATAAACCTGATATAGCAGGTTCTATTACTGCCGCCCTTGAGAATTATTATACAAAGAATGAAATTGATACCACTATTGGTAATCTTGCAACCATCCAGATAAGTGTTGTTGAGAATTTACCAGAAACTGGTGCTGGTAATGTTATTTACTTAAAGGCTAAGGCAAATCCCGAAGAGGGAAATGGGTACGATGAATACCTCTGGAATGGTACCGCATTTGAAAAGATTGGTGACACCTCAATAAATCTTACCGGTTATGCTACCACAGAGTATGTTGACGGTCAGATACAAACTGTTAATGGGGCTTTAACTAATCTTGATACCAAGGTATCCGGTATTGATGATAGGGTTACTGCCCTTGAAACCAAACAACATGCTACTGTATCAATCCCTGCCGCAGTTATTACTGCTGGAACTACATCTGCAGAAGTAACAAATGTTGATAATGTTATTTCAATGTATGCCACAGACTCAGATGGAGAACAGGTAATTATTGATTGGGATAAAAATGGTACCACCCATACCTTTAGTATTGGTCAGCCCTATAATAAAGATATTACTGTTACCCTTGTTTACCTGGCGTAAAGTGGGGGTGGCCATTTATGAAATATTTAGGGGCAATACAAAATGCAAAAGATATTATCACTAAGGACTTCATGGATGGTGCCCTTGTTGAGAAAATTTCCAAGATAGAAAATGAAGAGGGGACCCTTACTGGTAGGGTCCCCCTGATTGCGGCAGATGGAAGTTTAACCGCTTCAGCATATACGCTTGGTGTAGGACAATCAGGGGTTCTTGGTATGGTTCAAGGTTCTGATGGTAACAATGAAGTAAAAATTTTGGAAGATGGAAAAATGGAAGTTAATTCTATTTCCGTGTCAAGATTGGTACAAGATGAAGAATTAACACTACTTTGTGGTAATTCAATAAATCCCTAATATATAATTTTATTATGAAAGGATGAATTATAATGGCTCAAATTAATACCAGAATTCAACAAAAGTTTGATACTTATGAAAATTGGCAAGCGAGTACCCTAATCCTTAAATCTGGTGAGCTTGCTATCGCCTCCATTCCTTCTGGGGATAACACAGGTCTTACACCACCTGCTATTGGTATTAAAGTGGGTGATGGCACCAAAAAATTCTCAGAATTAAATTGGATTCAATCCACTGCCGGGGATGTTTATGCTTGGGCAAAGGCTGCTACTAAACCTGCTTATAACGCGTCTGAGATTACTGGTTTATCAGAGTATATTTCTGGTCAGATACAAGATACCAATACCACTTATACCTTTACACAAAGTGGTAGTGTTCTTACTATAAAGAAGAAGGAAAAAGGTGAGTCTGAGTATACTGATTTTGCTACATTTGATATTACCAGTTTACTTAGTGCAAAGGTCGATAAGGTAACAACCGCTACTGAGAATAATTTTGCTAGTTTTGATGCTACCGGTAATATTAAAGATAGTGGTAAGAAGGCTGAGGATTTTGCTAATGCCACACATACCCATGCCATGGCGGATGTAACCGGTCTCAGTGATAAGATAACTGAGATTGATGGTAAATTCGATACCCTGAATGGCACTGGTGAGGGTTCTATACAGAAGAAGGTTGATACAGCCATTAATGATTTCGCCACAAAGATTTCAGATGATGGTACAGTTAACACCTTTAAGGAGTTAGTGGACTATGTCGCTGACCATGGTTCAGAAGCCGCCACTATGGCTGCTAACATTCAGACCAATACTAATGATATTACGGCACTTAAAGGCCGTGCCGATGCCCTTGAAGCCGATCAGCATACCCATACCAACAAAACTGTTATTGATGGTATTACCGCTGAGAAGGTTACTGCCTGGGATGATGTTGTTAGCAATGCTGTGAAGTCTGTCACTGGTGTTACTGCTACTGTATCAAATAATGTAGCAAATGTTACAGCGGTACCCACTGACCTACTTGTTGATGGAACTCAAACCCTTATTCTTAATTGTGGCAATGCCTCAACAGTACTGTAATTGTTAAATTGTAAATAGCTTAAATTGTGTTATAAAGCGTCATTATTATGGCGCTTTATTCATCTGGAAATTATTGTTAAAATAACCTAAAATATAAGGGAGAAAATAACAAAATAAACTATCGGATTGTAAAGTTCGGTGATTTATTTTAAAAGAGATGGAGGGTAGGTATTTTTTATGTCTCAGATAAATACAAGAATAAGACAAAAAAGAGATACCGCCGCTAACTGGACCAATAATAACCCAGTACTTTTAAACGGCGAGTTGATTGTAGTTGAAACGTCTACTGGTGCTATTAGATTAAAAGTTGGTGACGGTGTAAAAACATTTAATCAACTACCGTTTTTGGATGAAGTAATTTATAATACGGTTGATTCCAAAATAGCAACAGAACTTTCAGGTTACGCGACACTAGAGCAAACAAAGGTATTTTTAGTAACCTTTACTACAGAGGTGCAGGATGGTCATACTGTTATTACTGTTGACAAAACGATTAAGGAAATAAGAGACACTTATGAAGCAGGACGAATGGTTTTGGGCTTTTATGTAAACGAGGGTTATATATTTCCATTGACCCAGGTTATATCAGCTGGTCCTGATCAGCGTGTAATATTCTTGCTGTACACGAGTGAGGGTATGACAACCTTTACAGGGTATGTTGGAGCCACGGATAGTTGGGTTATGAATGTCGCTACCGGGGATGGGGTTACTATAAGAAGATGGTTTGAGTATGAATAGGGAGAAATTAGGTTATGCCTTATACAGATACAAATACACAATTAGTTTTAAATGTTCTAACACAACAGCAATATGATGGGTTGTCACAAAATCAAGGAATATCTTCAGATGAAATATATTTAATTACAGATGAAGATGGTGGTGGTGATAGTTATTTACCTTTAACCGGTGGCGTCCTAAGCAGCAGGAAGCCCGATTCTAATTATAGGATCTATTTGATTCCCGATACAAACAGTGCCGCTACAATAATTGGTAAAACGTCAGCAGCAAAGGTCACTCTGGGTGCAACAGCAGAGGGTACTCAGGCCGACGAGCCTGTTTCCCTTATTGCACTTAGTGATAATACAGCCACTAATAAAATAGTTCTTAGTGTAAATACCTCAGGTAATGCAAGTATGGCAATGTCTGGGGTGGATTCCAGTTCTACAACGACTGGTACTATGGTGGTTACAGGTGGTGTTGGAGTTTCCGGAAATATTTATGCCGCTAATGTTTATGGGGCGGTGTGGAATGACTTTGCAGAATTTAGAGAGGGCCCTGCTAATATTCCTGGTTATGTATTCTCAGAAGTTGGGGATGATACAATTGAACTTTCACATAGAAGATTACAACCAGGTTCAATGATATGTTCAGATACTTATGGATTTGCTATAGGTGAAACCGATAAAGCAATTACACCTATCGCGGTTGCAGGACGTGTACTGGCCTACCCAATGGAAGATAGAGAGGAATATAGATATCATATTGGGGGATTTGTTGGGGCATCAGAAAATGGTAGAGTAACTATTATGACCCCAGATGAGGTAAGGAACTATCCGGAATCCATTATAGGCACAATTTCCGCTGTACCTGATTACGAAGAATGGGGTGCCGAAGGACATAAAGTTCGGGTTGATGGAAGAGTTTGGATAAAAGTAAAGTAATTTGGTTTAGAAATTTGTGGTAGTATAGTATAATATACTAAAAAGTAACACGTCTTTAATATTACATGAAACAATAACAAGAAGGGGTAAGGTATTCTAGTCTATGGCAGAGAAAAACCATTATTATGAGGTCCATGTTAATGTGCCAGATTGGAAAAACTATGCCTTTCAATTTCAATGTAATAGGGTTTTAAAAACCCGGGATGATATAATTGAGCAGGTGGTCTTCAAGGGATTATTATATAATAGAAGCCACCTGCCTTTTATTGTTTCCGCTGAAGAAATTGATGAGGACAGATTCCAACCTGATGAAAAAATGTATTTTGAAACTACTATGAGTAAAAGTGAGTATAAATTCTTGTTTGGACAAAAACCAGAATATGCCCAAAAAATAGTATGTGACAGAAAAAATAAACAAAAGCCAAAAAAGGAATATGCAAGACGAGAAAAAAATATAAAGCATTAGATTGATAAGTAATATAATAATCCACAATCTAGTAAAATGGAGTGTGGATTATTTAGGCTAAGGAGTAACTATGAATTATTACATTTTTCACCACAATGATTTGGATGGTAGATGTGCCGCTTCAGTTGTGTTAGGTTATCTAAAAAATAATATGGGTGTATCAGATCCAATTATTAAAGAAACCGATTATAATCACTTGAATGAACTGTCTTCTCTAATTAAGGAGAGAGAATCCATTGCTTATCTCGTTGACCTATCCTTCACTGAAGAAACATACAAGTATTTACTTGATTTGAAGGAAAAATGCGAGAGTATTATTTGGATTGACCATCACTATTCAAGTCAGCGGTTGATAATCAATCACCCAGAAATTGTTTCCCTGATTCCGGGTGTGGTGGATATAGATTTTTGTGGGGCATATAATACCTTTACTTATCTATATAAAAATAAAGAAGTACCACTATACATCAGGTTAGTAGATGATTGGGACTGTTGGAAATTTAAACTTGAGGATACAAAAGCGTTTAAATTTGGGATGGACTCCGTTTATCATGGACCGGAATCATTAATATGGGAAACTTTGGAAAATAAAGAGGATTTGTATTCTATTATTAATAAGGGGTATACTATTATAGAGTACATGAATTGGTTCTATGAGAGGTATTATGTTAATTCATATGAAAGAACAATAAATGGATTGCGGGCATGTATATTAAACCTAAAGACCGATTCAATGGCATTTCTTGACAGTGAGAATAAATATGATTTGTTAGTAGCATGGGTATTTGATGGATACAAATTCAATTACAGTTTGTATAGTACTAACCCTGATGTAAATTGTGCAGAGATTGCTGAAAGATTTGGTGGTGGGGGTCATAAGGGTGCCGCCGGTTTCTCAAGCAAAACTCAAGTATGGTGATTGTATAAGATATGGGTTTATAAATCTATATTTTAATAAAATGCCTATATTCTTACATAGAGAATGTAGGCATTATTTTTTACCACATATGTAGAAAAACTTAAAATAACCCTTGTAATTTTTAAGAACATATGCTATAATATTATTGAAGAAAAGGAAGAGGGGTAACGAAAATGAAAAAGTTCAGAATACGAGGAACATGGTATACAGTAAGTGCCAGTTGTATTAGGGCTGCCCTTATAAAACTTGTTGATAGTGATGGGGATTTTACATATAGACCACATTGGTATACCAGGAGTAATCGTAAATCCTGGGCAGAATTTGAAACCAGTTATGGATATAAGGGGATTGTTGAAGAGGTTTAATTCTAATTGGTTTATTACTGGTGTTTATTAATATAATAGATAATATCCATATTCGTGTTATAGAATATGGGTATTATTTTTATCCAATATAGTAGAAAAAATAGAAAATAATACTTGTAATTTTCAAAAACATATGCTATAATATTATTGAAGAAAAGGAAGGAGCATTAAAAATGAAAAGATTTTTGGTAAAAACTATTTCTAAGGCAACAGAAAACAATCCAAATTGTGCTGGTACCGAATCTATTGGCTTTTATGGGAAAAATCAAAAACTGCTTGGTCATATAGGAAGTCATGCCGAAGCAGCCCATACCACTATGGAGTTGAAAGAGTATCTGATAAAAGAATATGGTTATACAAGGGAATGTGATGCAAAACGCTCTTGGTGTTATAAAAATCCGGAAAATTCAAAATATTGGACATCCACATGTGAGGTAGTGGAATTTGAAATAAATTAGTAATAAAGGAAGGACAAAATAAATGATGAACAGCTATGTAGATTGCTATACGCAAAACGGTCGTTTCTTTTTTGAGGATGAGAACGATGTGGTGGAAGTTAGTGAATGGGTCGATGTTCATACCCTGGTATGGGATGAATACCAAGGGTATATTCTCCCGGACGGACGCAATCTGAGAGATATAGTGATTGATTAACATACCTAATTCGCCCATCTGAGTAGAGAAAAATTATGAACAAGTTAGTGAGATATATGAACGAATGCAGTAGCATTAACGAAGTACCTGATCGAGTGTTACAAATGTGTAAGAAGGAAGAAATTGTGCTTAATTGTCCACTGGGAGGGGACGAAACTAACGATTGTGAAGGATGCCCATACAGTGGTGATTATCACTTTGTGGGCGGTGAATGTGTTAGTAGGAAAGAATCATCGGAAATTCTTGGAAAGCATTCTGAATGTAAAAGAGGGGTTAGATAGTAAATGAGTACAGTAACATTTTTTGAGACCCGAGAGGAGTTGTGTGCATTGTCTGGGTTACCAGATAGTGAAGCGTTGTGGAACGCAGGATTTGACCTGGATGATTGGGATTTCGGGTTCTGCTCAGAAGTACCATGGGCAGAAGGAGAAGCCTACTGGGAACGCAATGATGTACCATACTATCAATATTGGCTACTACAACGCATGTCAGAATATTGTGTTGGTTACCGGCATTTCCAGTATGGGGGTAAACATTTTTATATGGCCTATCACTCATAATATAAAAAGACAGTAAGAAACAACGAGGGGGACACATAGATGAAAACCTTGACAACCATTATATATGAGCAGGAAGATTTCGATGAGGTCCAGAGGAGGATGACGAAGGAGAGGGCCATTGAAATTTTGAAAGGTTTGCGTTTGCCCAGAGGTTGGTTCCCATACAATAAACCAGAATGGGGTATAAGTTGTACCGCACATGATTTAGATAATTATGAAATTTGTTTAGCAATACAAATGGCCATTGACAGTTTATCTAGAGAGGTAAAGCATGAGTGCAATTTTGCGAAGCAAATGGGTTTTTCGGGCTGTGATAAATGCCCAATTGACTGCGATATAAGACAAGCACCGCAGGAGAGGTGATGAAAGGGGGTTACCATAATTATGGAACTTTTGATTACTTTTTACAAACCCACAGGTAAATGGTATGCAAGTTTTACAGTAGCTCATGAAGAGAACTATAGGCTGGATACAACAGAGTTTGATGAATTTATTCGCAAGGCTATTGGTAAAATTATGCAGTCTTCTTGGAGTCTTGGGGATTGGTACGTGACCGTACAAGATACAGGGAAGTATCCTGACCAATTTCACAATCTCCATTATAGTCTAAGGAGAGGAAAATTTGTATGATATATCGTAGAAGATATCCTGAAGTTGTAGAAGCATTTAGATTTGGTATTCAACATGAACCTTCATGGTTCACAGATGCGGTTAAGGAAGGAAGGGTAGTGATAACAAATAGTAGATGCTATATGTCGTGTTCCTCATTATGATCAAGAGTGATTAATTACAGAAGTAGTTAATAATCTTATTATAAAAGTATATTAATAGGAAGGGGTGCCCTAATGACTGATTACGAAAAAGATCTAAAATTGGCACAGGATACTATAGAGAGTATAAAATATCTCGAACGTAAGTATCCACACTTTAGATTACAGGAGATCCCTGATGTGCTATCAATTGTAAGCGAATCCACCATTAAAGTTGGGGAGCTACGGTATTATCAGTATGCGTATGAACTCACCCCAGTCAGAGGAGGATTTAGCATCTATATTTCTCATGGATATAACTTGGGATGCCCAACTACTAAGTATAAGTTTAATGAAACAAAATGGTATGCCAGGTTCTCTTGTAATGGTTGTGGCAGACTCAACATTATTAATGATAGCAAGATAGCTTATCAGGGTGAGCCAGATGCAGTTTGGAAGGAATTCATTAATAAAATCAAGAGTTATTCACCCTTAGATTACGATGATATGAATAGTGAATATATATTCACCCTACAAGATGGATATAGATTATTTAAGGATTTCCCGAATCTGCTTGAAGAAGTACGTACCAAGATGCAGTCTGCTGTTAAAGCCTATAGAATTCAGCAGTTGCAGTCTGAAATAGACAGATTGAAAGGAGTATAAACGATGGAAAATTGTTGTAGGGAAGCAACCGTAAGAGATTACATTGAAAGGTTTGGCAATACCGAACTTTGTCACGACTACGAAGAGGAAGCAAAAAGGGCGGTTCAGCTTTACGACAAGGAAAAGTTAAATCTGTGTGAGGACTATGAGCGACGTATAAAAATGTTGGAACAACATTTGAAGGAAAAAGATATTATTATCAGTTGTCTGGTAAAATGTTTGGAGGCGACAGTATGACTTCTAGAGAACAAATGGTAGAGTGTGCCGAGGCGATGGAGCAGGGCATGATACAGACGCAAACCTATCGGGATATGTGGCAAAACAATCTGATATGGTGGATGTGCAAGGCGATTAAGCTACTGCTTGAAGAGTCGATAAGGGAGAAGAAGGATACCAATGTTTGAAATTCGGTGTATGGGCAAACAGATAACAACAGATAAGTGGATAGAGGGATATTATGTTCACTTAGTTGATGATAAAGGTAACGAAACACATCGTATCTATACTGGTTATGCAGAATCAGACTGTGGGGTGTTTTATCCAGTTTGGGTTGAAGTTGACCCATCCACCATTTCTTACGTCGGCCTAAATGATAAGAATGACAAGCATGTTTTTCATTGAGATATTATAAATTTTACAGTCGAAAAATATGATACCTTTGGCATACTTTTCCCTATTATAATTTTAAACCCCACCACTAATGTGGGGTTATTTTTTAAAAACTTAAAATTACTACTTGTATTTTTAACTAACATATGCTATAATATTATTGGGGAAGGGGAAAAGGGATGGAAGTGAATAATGAGGCAGAAAATGCGGTTGAAGTTATTGGCAACATCTATGATAATCCGGAACTTTTGGAAAAGGAAAGGAAGATAGAGCAATGAAAAAGTACACGCAAGCGGATTTTGACAACTTTGAAGTAGATGAGTATGGCCACAAGATACGATTTGGCTTAATACTACGTTTACAAAGATGAGGAAGAAGACTGCGAAGTATACGAATAATACAACTTTAAGAGCTGTGACAACATGGAGCAGGAGAACATATGACAATTATTGAATGGTTGCGCGATAAAAATTCTACTGAAAACAAAGACAATATTTTAGCCCCATGCATGGACGCACAAACTGCCGTGAATTTCTTGATTGATTACCTTATCGGGGATGATTGGTATGTGGCATATCCTGCTTGTACGGAGCAAGTAAATACAGAAGCGGTTATGTTCATTCTTCAAAAGTTTAGTAGGAAGTACAAAAAGGAGCTAAAAGCATGGAACAGGAGGGTTGACAATGGCTAAAGAGTACATAGAACGAGAAGCGGCTATTGAGGCAATAGAAAATGATTGTCTTGAACTGGTCTATTACACTAAAGAAGATGCTATACAGTGCGTCAAAGCAATCCCAGCCGCAGATGTTGCAGAAGTGGTGCGGTGCAAGGACTGCAAATGGTACTCAGAGTTAGCATGTGGCGAAGGAAAATTATTGGGTAGTCAAGGTTGGTGTAATGAAGTTATGGCGCGGCCTATGCCAAGCAATGGATTTTGCAGCTTTGGAGAAAGGGAAAACAATGGCTAAAGAGTACATTGAGCGCGAAGCGGCTAAGGCACGACTTAGAATGTGGATCACAGATTGCGTATTAGCCGGGGACAATGATGAGGCAGACTGTTTCAGGGACTGTATAGACCTCCTTGACAGTATTCCTGCCGCCGATGTTACCCCGGTGCGGCGCGGACGATGGATCGAAGAGGATGGCATACAGATTTGCTCAGAATGCGGCGAAGAACATGAATGGGAAGATTACAGAGCGCCGTACTGCGATACCTGCGGAGCAAGGATGAACAAGGAGGACGGAGAATGAGTAAATATGTAAACGTTGATGCTTTTGTAGAAGCACTTTGTAAGACGCTATCCACATTGAGAAAACAAAAAGACAATACGCCCGAATCAATAGCGTTTCTCAAAGGAGCGCAAGTAGTGGCAAAAGAGTTAATGAAATTTCCTGCCGCCGACGTGGTAGTACGATGTAAAAACTGCGTACACTATCACCCTTGCAAAGCGGAGCTGACTGATGGCAGTGCGCCGGATTGGGGCATCTGCGACCAGCCGTGGTTTAACGATGATAAAAACGACGTTGATGAGATGTTTTACTGCGCTCAGGGCGAACGGAGGGAGGACGGAACCAGCAAAAGGGGCAATGACAATGAGTAAATCCTCATATAAACGTATATCTGGCAAGTCTCACGATGTTCAGTGGCGGTTATATGAGAAAAATTGGATATGTGTTTCAAAGAAATGGGTCAGATGGGCAAAACGATATATGAATAGGGCATTTAGACGAAACTATGCAGAGGAGAGAGGTAATGAGGAATGACACGCGAAGAAGCTATTGAATATTGGGAACAGTTCAATGCGGAAATTGATGAACTGCTAGATCTATATTGTAGCGATGCAGCTCATAAAAAAACTTTAGAAGAACAACGTGAAGCCGTTGAATTTACAATCGCCGCCCTTCGTGAGCAAAGGGAAGGATTTATGCCACCATGCTATCAACCGGACGGTGATGAATGTGCTTATCAAATCTATGGCCCAGACGATGATGAGCCGATTGAGCGTTGCAAGGCTTGCCCGCTGTGCTATTCGGATAAAATGAGACATCATGAGCCGAAAACACCATGCGATTTATGCCTATACAATCCACCATCGAGCGGGGACGGGAAACCATGTACAATGTGTCCTGCCAGTACTGTGCCAGAGCCACCGAAGGAGGAAAACCTGTAATGAATATTTGTGATAAATGCAAGAATTATTACCCGAATAATCATTACTGCCAATATTGGGATTGCGATGTCACGATACAACACGAAATGTGCTGCGGCTTTGCCAACATGACAAACGCCGACCGCATTCGGACTATGAGCGACGAGGAGCTGGCAAATTTTTTAACTGGTTTTGCAAATAATGGCTTATGGGCTACGGAAATTGAGAGGAAAGTTTGCTATAAGACAATTGTTGACTGGCTCCAGCAGCCAGTGGAGGAGACTGACAATGACTGAATGTAACTGGTGCAAAGATGGGCAAGGAGGTAGCAGATGAAACTTGTATCTGTCAGCCATGAGCAGAGCAGGCTTAACTTTTTCCACGACCAACTTGCCGCCGCAAATCGGAAGTTGGACCGGTCGATGAAGCACAATCCTGACTGCTATGACCATTCAGAAAAGGGAGAAGTAGTCAGTTTCTACGAATGGGCTGTGAAGATGGCGGAGAAAGAGGTGGATAGCAATGAGCCTTGACATCACAATCAAAGAACGGAAAGAATTCTATTGCCCAGACTGCGGACGGCTGGTAACGGCACAGGACATCGG
>ULTU01003719.1_pt1 | contig 97534 bp, 111 predicted proteins | sample 1957861 | NCBI WGS metagenome assembly ULTU01 (sample SAMEA4835742, study PRJEB28245) | human gut metagenome | biome: gut microbiome; material: fecal sample | place: Denmark | collected 2008
TCTAGATTTGCTAAAAGTTGCATACCTTACACTTTGGGATCTGCAAGATATCCACTGGAATGTAAGGGGTGACGATTTCGACACTATTCATGAGCTGTCGGACAAGTATATTCACTATGTATTTGACGACATCGACTGGCTGGCTGAGCTATGTGTCGAACTTACAGATAATGTACCGCATGTTCACGATATAGTGTCCTGCTCACCGACAGTAGTGAGTATTGGTAAAGATTATTGGACCCGATTAAAGGATACTCTCAATGACTTCGCTGCAGCCTTGGAATCGTATAGTTGCAATTTTAGTCCGGATATTGCTGAATATATTTCAGAGCGGGTACGGCTGTACCGAAAGTCAGCGAATTTCTTTGTGGGGCGTGCATTAAGTTAAGTTTAGCATCGTTATATCAATCAACACATCAAAAAACGAGGACGTTGAAATTATGAAGATGAACGAAGAACATGGCAATTTCTGCCCATCCAATCGCTGGGACATAACATCAAAGCCTGAAATTATTCGGAATTATATCGACGGCGGCAGAGGAATTGTAACGCTTGCAAATACCCAGAGTGAAGTCCATCACACATATGAATTTCGGCTACCTAATAATCCGAAATCCTTTGGCAAAGAAGTATTGTTTGTATATACTTTAATCAAAGAGAATGTGTGGATGTATGTCGGAATGTACAATCGAGATGTGTGCCAATTCAAGCTGACACGTAGATCTAACTTCGGGCAGGATTCAAAAATCGTAAAAGGCGTCGAATACATACTGCGTCGTGCGTGTTGCGCGTATAGCGGAGATTCGCCGATGCACGTCTATCACGAAGGTGTTTGCGCTGTGTGCGGTCGAAGACTTACAACGCCGAAATCGATAGAACGCGGTATCGGACCGAAATGCTATGCACAAATCGCAAACAACAATGCTGAGTAATCTCGAATATTTTGATAAACTCGCTGCCGCATTCGGAAATCGTTATGCGGCAGTTAATTATATATGTAAATTAGCTAGGCAAAATATGAATTGTTCGCCTAGGCGCATACTAGATTCTGAGGCGCTATCATGGGCGATAACTGGCGAGCAGCCGCGCCCGATAAAGCGGTCTAACACTGCTAAGTTATACCTGAGTTTACCGGTATCGCAGACGCTGCAATTAGTTGATAACATTGCCGTACGTAAAAGTGTGATTCGCTCGTTATCAGCGTCAATTTATCATCATATTTGTAAATATGACAACACCTTATATATCGCTGAAGATGTACCAAATTATACCGAAAACTTTATATCAGATTATGTAGTTTGCAATTCGACTCGAGACATCCCATTATTATTCATGTATGATGATAGATTAACATCTCCAGAGCAGGCTCGAGTACGAATATTAACTCGACTTATATGGTTGAGGGAGTAAGGAGATATATTATGCCTAGAGGAGTTAGAAACCCCAAACCTGAAGATGTGAATAATGCAGGAGCTGATCTTGACGCAGCTGCTAACCTGCAAGAGGTTGGTCTCACGTCCAACGTTGCTGAAAATGATAGCAATCTGGAATATCATAAGGATTGCATCAAAATGTATCAGCGTCCTGATCTGCGATCAACAAGCTGGCGCATTCGTGGCCATTACAGAGAAACTGGTGAGCGGTGTGGAAAATTCATCGCAATTGTATGTATTGCACCCGGATTTAATTGTCGATCCGGATGGATATATAGACCGTGATAGGAGGTCATATGATGACGTTTCTCGAAACGGTGCGTATCATCGGAGATTTTGGAATACTGATAGTCATTGGAGGATTAGTTGTATATGCTATCTACCTTTGGATAACAGGGAAGGCATGGTGGATTCCTAAACGAGAAAACGTAGATCAGCTGGAGCTCACCAAACGCGAACAGCATGATAAGCTTCTCGAGTTGCGTTCGGATATCGGTGAGGAGATTCAAAAGCTGATAAATTCAGCGCTAAAACGTAATGACTGGACACGAATACAGGTCATAGAATTTAGTAACTCCGTCATGAGTGTTGCTCACCTCCCGTTCAGATATATGACATGTACATACGAAACATACAAAACAGGACTATTGGGTACTGGTAGGCGAATAGACCGAATATCTACAAGTCTTTTCAATCGATTTTTTACCGAGTTGAATCGGGAAGGCTGGTATCTGATAGATCTAAATTGCGATGATCCTGATGAAATATGCGGTTCGATGCGCGAGTTAATGCTGGCCAGCAATGAAACGAAATCGCTTAATGCTGCGTTGACATCACCATCAGGTAAATCTATCGGTTATATAACTGTCAAGAACGAAGACGGGTTTGAACAACAAGACATCGATGAAATCATAGAGCTCTCTCATCGTATTGCTACTTTACTTTGCATGGCACAATAATTTAGAATGGTCGGAATTCCGGCCATTTTGTTGTCGAATCGTTATATTATACACGAGGTGAACCTGATGAAAGACAACAAAAAATTATTTATAATCCTTTTGGCACTTGCTACAATTTCAATCCTGGTTGGATTCTTAGTATCATTAAATGCGCAAACAAGCGTTGATGATGCGACAATCACATTTCCAAATCTAGAGGTATCACGTCTTGAGACATCATATCCAAGCATATCGCTTGTACCTATCGAGTCAACTAACATCGAATCCGATCATGTTGAACCCGAAGATACCGAGTCAACAACCGTCCTAGAAGATACTGAATCAGAAACGCATATTGATGTAGGAAGCGAGCCAGAAGTTAAATTTGATCCGTACATACAGCTTACCGACGATGAAATATACGAATTGGCTACCCTTGTTTGGTTAGAGGGATATGCCGAGTCGCCGGACTGCCAACGCGCAATTGTATCAGTTGTAATAAATCGAATGCGGCTTTGGAACATGTCACTCAAAGATGTGATATATGCATCTGGACAATTTACGCCTGCGTGGATGATAGAATTTACTAAACCAGATCTCGCGCAAATTGGTTATGTTATGGATGTCATCGAATATGGCCCAAATATACCAGAATATGTTTGTTATTTTAGGTCTAAGCATTTTCACAATTGGGATGGGATGTACGATTTTGAGCAAATGGGGAAAACGTATTTTTCGTATAGCTCACAGGATCACGAACTGTATCTGAGGAATTCTACGCGATGAAATTTGAAGTTGTACGAAAATATGATAATAGGCCAATGATGTCAACAGATAACCCTAACTGTATCGGATTCAAGTATCTTGATGCACAAGAAGCTTCTGGCTACTACTTTAGAGTTGACGGTAAGCGTATTTCCGGCGTAGAGATAAGAAGGCGCTTCAATTATCAAGAACCTGCAGAAGAAATCGCTTTGGCCTCGCCTACAGTAAGTACGTCGTCGGCACCTCCTGTGCGTAAGGTAAAGAAAATTCGTTGTATAACTAATAATAAGATATACAACAACATGAGCGCTGCTGCTCGTGATATCGGAATAGATCCTGCGGCAGTTTCGTACAGTATGAAAGTAGGGCGGCCTACAACCTCAGGACATTCGTTTGAATTTGTAGAAGATGATCAACGTATTTCAGAATAACAATAGATATGATATAAAATCAAAATACGATCCGGATTTTATCGCGTTGATTAAGACCATTCCAGGGAGGCGATGGGATGCGGATCGCAAAGTATGGTCCATACCGTCCGAACGGTTAGGATTTCTAATAAACGCCTGCTCAAACACAGTATATGCAGATCAGTTATCTATACATTCTAACGAAGATTTAGGTAAGAACGCAACGCTGGACGCGACGGCAGCTATTCCTCAGGTGGATATGTCAAATGTCGAAACCTATGTCGAAGCAGGTTCAAAGCTTTATGCACACCAGATCGACACACTGCGATACCTGATATATCGACACAATATCGGATGTAAGTCAGGATTTTTACTCGCTGACGAACCGGGACTTGGAAAAACGCTAAGCGTGATGAATGCTGCGCTTTACAAGAAAAACCATGAAGGTGCTAAGCATTGTCTTGTTATTTGTTGTATAAACACCTCAAAGTATAACTGGTACGATGATATTGTTCGACATAGTAATGGTGAATACACCCCATACATTATCGGATCGCGCAGGCGTAAACGCGGCGAAGGCACTATAATAGGCAGCAGCGCAGATAAGTTAGCGGATCTAGAAACTATGCGAGCATATACGACCGATGATATGCCGTATTTCATGATACTGAATGTCGAAGCACTACGATATCGGCAAGGCAAGCTCTACCCAATTTCCGATACTATAATTAGGTTGATGAACTGCGGACAGATCAATATGATCGCAGTTGACGAGATTCACAAGAATTGCGGACAAACAAGTCAACAAGGTAAACAGCTACTCAAGATAAAGTTAAAATCAGGCGCTAATTGTGAGTGGATACCTATGACCGGTACACCCATTGTAACTTCGCCTCTGGATTGTTTCCTACCTATGCGGCTTATAGATGCTACAGATATAGATTCTTATTATATTTGGAGCCAACACTTTTGCGTATACGGAGGATTTGGAGGTCACGAAGTTGTTGGCTATAAAAATATACCCCAATTGAAACAGATTGTTCAATCTAATATGTTACGCCGTCTTAAACGTGACGTATTGGATCTGCCTGAAAAGATATCAGTTACTGAATATGTCGAAAATACGCTGTGCCAAAATAAGCTCTACGCTGAAATACAAAATGAAATGCGTAAACGCAAGAGAGAGCTGATACAATCACCAAATCTATTGGCCATGTTCATGAAATTACGGCAGGTAAATGGATATCCTGAGGCAGTCAATTCAGAAGTTGATTGTACATCTAGCAATTACATCAAGCAAAACGCAAAGCTTCAGCGTATGCTTGAGCTGGTTGATATGTATTGCAGCAACAATCAGAAAGTAGTTATATTTTCAAACTGGGTGCAACCTCTGCGCATGTTGTACTACTGGATAGCTAAGAAATATAAGACGTGCGTATTCACAGGCACAATGAAGCCAGATATTCGTAACAAGAATAAGAAGGTGTTTGAAGAAAATCCCGATTATCTTGTTATGCTAGGCACAATAGGTGCACTCGGTACTTCACATACGTTGACTGCATCTCATGTTATCATCTTCTACGACGAGCCTTGGACTGCTGCAGATAAAGAACAAGCAGAAGACAGATGCCACCGTATATCCATGAGGGACACGTTGATGATTCATACGTTAATAACCAAAGGTACAATTGACGAAACTGTTCATGATATTGTATATGCTAAAGGTGCTGTTTCAAAATACATTGTAGATAATAATATGGATATTCGTAATAATCCAGACTTGCTTGACAAGTTACTTGGAGAGTGATACAACCTTCAATAGAGGTAACCGTTATATAACGTACAATAAAATAAAGGAGATTTATTATGCGGATAACAGCTAATCGCCGTGACGATATCATCAAACAGCGCGATGAATATAATCGTCAGAAAGCGGATAAGGTTCAAAAATACGAGAAACAAGTCAAAGATTATGATGAAGCGATGTCTGCCGTAACAGATAAAGTCGAAAAAGATCTTCGTGCGCGCCTTGCAAAATTTGATAAGCTTCATTTTGACGTATCGGTTGCACCGGCATTTTTTAGAGACCGCGGGTTAACAGTCCGAATATCCTGCAACGAAGATAATAAGTTCGCAGATGATTCAGCACTTTCGTGGAATTACTCAGTCAAAGTTAATGATAAGGGTGACGTTATCGCTGAAACCGGATCCTGGTCAGGGCTGCAAGCTACGACATCTGCGCAGCTGGATTCACTCGAACAGACTCTTGCTGCATTGCGCGAGCTGAATAAGATAGACTGGAAAACTGAGATAGATATTGACACACCTCAATATGATGATTATGTTAATATGCTTGATCCACGATATGACGATGAACCAGATTTTAATGCCATGCTTATGGAAGCCGATGTTGACGACCTGGTAGGCACTAACCGAGGGATATATCGTGATGCAACTGGATCGTCACGCTACTATCGTGGGCGCGTATATAGCGTAATAGTTGGTCAGTCTGATAAAACTTATACTGTTTTCGACATTCCTGAAATGTATGCCGAAGATACTGATAAGTTTGAGACACTTTCAACTAATACGTATCGTATAAGTAAGAAGAAATTCATAGACTCGCTTATCGTGCCTATGAACATTAAGGATTTCAGCTAAGGTAAGGAGAACTAAATATGAAGCGAATCATTCGGAACATAACAGCAGCTGAATCTACGGAAGATACGCGATTTGACGATCTTCTTTCTGCAGTGAAAGCTGATTTCGACTATCTTGCCGACGGCCTTGAACGTCTTGCAAGAATTAGCGCCGGCGATAAGCTACGCGCACTTGAAATACTTGAAACGCTAGATGCTGAGCTGTCTGACATAATCAATCAGATAGCAAGTGCAACAATTACGGAGGATGACAAGGTATGAAAAATAAGTATTCTAAAGGCACAGTAGAGCAGATGATGGCCGCTATTGACAGACGGATAACTGAGTTGGGCGGGAATGCCGCCGAAGAACTCGTATCGTCAGCAATCAACATCGATGAAGCTAATTTTGACGAAAGATATATTCACACGCTGATTGGAGATCTAGATTCCGAACTAGGCGAATATTTTGAATCGTTGACTTTTGCGACAACAAATGACGCGCTTATTGTCACAGCCGTTGACGCTGAGGATATTCATGACTTCACTGTGCCGTATGCCGATCTCAAATTTGCTTATGATAAGATTGACGATGACATCGAATACATATGCGACGAGATACGCGAGGCTACTGACATTTCGGCTGCTACTAATACCGTTAATGTTCCTGCCAAACCGATAATCGGCGAAGATGACGGCGAATGGACACGTGAAGATTTCAAACGCCTTGGAACCAAGAAAGTTCGAGGGATAGACGGATCATTAGTAACCTACAGCTACTACCGTCGCTCGGATGGTAAGTATGTATTCATGTTTGATGAGTTGCCAAACTACGGTCCGGAAACTGGTGATTATGACGATGTCATGGACAGCGAACGTGAAGCCTGGATTCAATTTGAACTCTTTGAAGGCGTCGACGAAAACGGCAACGACCTTTATAATGACTACGACAAGAATGGCGACATCATCGAGCATTATAACTTCGAGAATTCGCATGAATAATGGGAAACGACGGGCTGGGCAAAGCTGCGGAGGCGAAAATACGAGAGTGGTTGGATAGACCAGATTTCGGCTATTCATTTGATCGTATACCAGATCAATTGTCCGGTATGTATGGATCAAAAAATATCTGCGATTTTACACTATTCAAGTATCCTGAGTACTGGTACATAGAGTCGAAGGCCACTTGGGATGCTAGATTCTCGTTTGACATGATAACTAGTTATCAACTCGAGAACATGCTCAAGAAATCGGACATACCGCATGTCCATAGCATTATAATCATCTTATTTGCGACGCAAAAGCGCGCATTCATCATAGATATAAGAGAAATAGATAAACTTCTCCGCCGCGGCATAAAATCTATCAACATAAATAAACTTCAAAAATGGTGCGAACTATTTAAGTATGTTGAGATCGATACTGTCCCTAACAACCGGAAGAAGTTACTAGATTACACAGGAGAGATAGACGAATATCTCAATAAAATAGATAATTAAGGAGGTAAGTATCATGGATTTTGGAGTAGCAAACGTAGCGGCGATTACAATGCTCACCTACATTGTTGGCGGACTTATAAAGGTCAGCAAACTAGACAACAAGTGGATTCCGACAATCTGTGGAGTAGTCGGCGTTGTATTAGGTATCGTAGCATTTTACATCGGTGTACCTGATTTTCCGGCGAACGATGTCATCACGGCTGCCGCAGTTGGCGCAGCGTCTGGATTTGCAGCTACTGGTGTAAATCAAGTCGGCAAGCAGCTGTCTGACAAAGAAGAATAAGTTTCGGCTTCGTTTAGTCCTGCTATCAATAGAGTGCACAACCTCACGGCAGTGCACTCTATTTTTATGAATCGTTAATATATTTGAATCATTATTGCGGAGAATTGAAAAGATGGATAATCTGATTGAAAAGATACTGAAGAAATGGTTAGAGGTTTCAGAATATAGTCCGGAACAAAAAGAATTCAATCTATTGAGCAGTAATTTTAGGTTTCACGAATGCGGAAACAGAATTCAACAGCTGCTGAAGTGGGATAGTTCCGGAATTTTTGCAGTGCTTTATGCTAAAGCTTCATTTGAAACAATATGCAAAGGGATTGCGTGTAACTTATTAGACTTGTTGAACCATCCTGCAGGTCTTCAGGACTATCAAGATATTTGGAACATGTTTAATTGTCCTGAAATGGCCGACATTGAACATAACGCAATTCAGAGCATAGTTAGATTGACCAGTAGCAATCCTGCAGTCGGAGAATTAGATCCAGAAAACGAATCAGCTATCTTTAGGGACAGCATCGAATACATTGCTGAGGAGTTGCTGAAATGCAATCTGGAATTTTATTCTATGCAACCGCGTTCGCAGTTTCACAAAGATCTTAAATTTAACGCAACTCTATATATATTTAATACTACCACAGAATGTGTTCTTAACATTGAGAAAAGCCCCGACGGTATCTATCTTTGCTACATCACAGACTTCAATTCTTGCGGAGGATACTTCGGATATTTCATAAAGAGTGGGCCAAATATACTATCAATTAATGATAGAATTGATGAGTCTTTTGTCGGAGAACATACTAGACGTAGAAATAACAGATTCATTGAAGATAAGAAATGGCACATATTTCCTTATGATGAATTGCTAACTATCGAAGGTAGAGACTATTTGGGATATGCTAAATCGCTCGTATGCGAAGTAAGGCCTAGAGAAATCAGGAGATTTAATCCCGCTAAAATATATCCAATCATGCTTTCCATTGCTTTAATTATCAAAAGATTTGCGAATGCTGATGTAGACGAATTAGTAAATAAAGATAATATTCAGCGAGTTTATATTGACTCTTTACTTCATCAAAATGTTTCATCCGAACTAATTACCGCGATTGTACCAGTAACTGCGAGCAGTCTCATAATCCAAACTACTCAATCTATTCCGATACGTAGTTTCAACGCTGACAATGTCCTAAGTAATGAACTTCAATCGCAATATGATTGGAGCAGTGAAACTGAAGGGCCCAGACATCGCGGAACTTACAAAGATGTCAATAAGCTACTAATTGATCTTTATGGCCAAGGTTTTGAGCTTGACAACTCTAAAGTTATGCAGCGAAACTGGCCGCAATTGACTGACGGAGCGTCGGATACCGTAGTTTCGGAATACATCGGACCTAGTGATAAGATCGAACTAGAGTATTATCGCCAGTCAAGATTACAATTGAAGGAACATATTATCCGAGGTATGCAGAAAGCATATCTAGATGCAGGCGGTTACGAGGGCATAAAGCAATGGTATGTGGCAGCGCTCAAGAAAAACGAAGAAGCATTAATACAGATGGCAGTTGATTGGTACATCAAATATCTTAATAACGAAGTTAGTTCCTATTCAATTGACTCGTTTGGGATCACTACTAGTGATAACTTGCAAGTTTCAATTCGTGAACGAGAGTCAGGGTATTTAGCGTCTCGGCTAATTCGTGAATTTATTATCAATGCGCAGTCTCAAAACAACTATGATTTGTATAAATGCCCCATAACTGGCAACGTAGCTAATGTGTGGTTTATATTTGTTCCTAACACTTGGCAGAATATTGAAAAACTAGCGGGGCAAGATGTACCTAAGATATTGAAAGGTTTCAAATATTCAGGACCAGAATACGGCGGAAATTATCTCATCCACTCATGTGATCCAATTGCATTCATTCATAATCCCTTTGAATCTAATGTTAAATCCGATTACAATAAGATATTTGTCGGTAGACGAAGTATGGATTTCAGTATGGCCATTGGATTCTCTAAGCGGGGATTGAATAAGCTCGTCAGACAAAGAAAAGCGACGAATCATTAAGTCATATGAACTGTTTCAAAATGGAGGATAGAATGAAGGTTGTAAGATGTGGCGGTGATTGGAGATACTGTATAGATGATTGCGCGCGATGTATCTTCCACCGTACTAAATATAAGGCGGACGTAGAGACACAAGTTGTTGGCAATATTTGCCTTACTGCACTACGCGCATGCGGATATGCAGATGAATTCGGACATTGCATCTTACCGCATCCTGAATGCGGAGCTCAGCCGAATCGTTAATTTAAGCGCAACAATAAAAGAACGGATTGTTAAAGATATTGGAGGTTAACATGTTTCATTACACAGATAACATTGTCGAGTTACGCAAATATAATTTTATTCGTCATCCCGGATCCGATATAGAAATATATGACGGCGCTTCTAAAAAGATTGGTATTATTTCAGAAGATGGGCGGGTCATATCTCCGACATTCGGTCAGGAGGTCAACGTAGAGATCATATCGGATTTTGAAAAATTCAAACTTTCAGATCCTGAGTACCTTGTGTACGCACCGAATGCGCTTTCGGAGCAGTTCGACGACTTACAACGCCGAATGAGCCGGGACGATATTCGAGATCTTTATATTCGTGTTATGCAGGGTTGTTTGATGATCCGTGCAAAATCGGCGATGGGAGACAAGTTCAACCCAGGTGTGGCGAATCAGCAAATAGATAACATAATAAACTGGCTCATGTCCACGGATTTCTTTGTAGCACCTGCTTCGACTAAGTACCATGATTCATATTCTGGGGGACTCGTCGATCACTCGTTGAGAGTTGCAATAGAAGCTATTCGCCTTCTAGATCTTCCGAAATTCAACAATATAGATATTGCATCTGCAGTACTTTGCGCACTTGTTCACGATTGGTGCAAAATAAACAAGTACGAAGCGTATCAGCGCAATGTTAAAAATGATGCAACAGGTTGTTGGGAACGCATACCCAGTTACAGATACAAAGACGATATTATGATTCCGCTTGGACACGGAGAAGCCTCCATGTATATGGCCATGAAGATGATCAAGCTATCAATTGACGAAGCTTGTGCAATTCGGCATCACATGGGTGCATGGGCTGAGCAGGGGTCATATAACGTGAACGATCTGCAGTACGCAAATGAGCATTTTCCGCTTGTTCTGCTCCTCCAGTTTGCAGATCAGCTCTCACTCGTAAACTACTAAAAGCACAGACATACCTTGTATTGTAGTAGGCAATCAAACTAAATATGGAGTGTAAACTGATATGTCTATAATGGCTAACCTCAAAAATACTTGTAAGACTGAACTAGATGCAATCGTTGCAGAAACTAACCGAATCACAGGATGTGATGTCAAGCTGCGTACTGTAAAATACATTGGATGTGAACGTATTGAGTACCAGCCTACACGGTGTACAGCTTCTGCTACTTTCGACGCTGATCACACCCCGCTCAGGTGTAAACTTGATTTCAAGACAGATGACGACGGTAATATCAAATGTATGACAAATAAGGACGACATAGTCGAAGCATTTGCCGGTGTGCTTGACAGTGCAAAACATTCGATTGACGCAGCATCTAACATTCCTGCGGACAAGGATACTGTCCACGCTGCCGATGGGCTAGATTCTGTCGATGACACCATAAATGATAATATTGATCAGCTTTCCGATACTATTGATGACCTGCAAGATGCTGTTGAAGATATTGACGAATCCGATGTCGATATCGCCTTGGACAATAATATTGATGGGCATTATATTGCAGAATGCGATAACTGTCACGGAGTATTCATCTCTGCAATGCTTGAATCCGATCAGCATGTCGAAAAAATTTCGGGCACATGTCCATTGTGTAATAAAGAAACTGATCAATACTTGAAATGGGTCATCAATTCTGTCAACGCTTGAGCAGTCCTAAATATACTAACTTGGAGGATGATTATGAAAATAACTGTTAAGCGCAAGTGCTTCGCCAATTCTGACAATATTAAAGATAACCAATCGAAAGGATACAATTTAGAACTGGGGCCAGGGGACGTCATTGTATCCAATCTAACTGGCGCCAGATTTAAGATTCTTAAGCCGAAAGATGGCTATGCTATGGTCCGCAATCTCGATAACGGCATCATTTCACACATCTCTAATGATAGCCTTAATTCAGAAATTTTTCATCTCGGATCCCTCGACGATGAAATAAATGCAGCGGACGAGTTAGATTCCGAAGAATATAAGATAGACCATCCTGAGCAGGAGTTTGATTCTGCGGAAACCTCAATCAATTCTAACAAACTTCCAGCGGTTTATCGCATGATATCAATCCCAGAAGGAACTATAGGTGTAGACTTTGGGGGCGGAAAGTTTGACAACGGCGTAGAGCACATTCGCGACCTCGGCGCTACACTATGTGTTTACGACCCATATAATCGCTCTGCTGAGCATAACAGGGAAGTTATCAAAACGCTGAAAGAAAACGGCGGCGCATATGACATAGATCCAGCGCAATATTTTACTCGCGATGACCTCGACGAGTTTGCGCAAGATGTTGTTGATGCTATCAACGGTGAGGGATATTCTAAGGTCGAACTCATCAGTAGCTTCATTGATGACGGTAAAGTGGAGATAACCCTCGATTGGGACGGTGACGAAGTATCTAGTGCGATTAAGATCGACATGCGAAGAATTCGCAGACCTAGCGACATTCAAAAGTACATTCAGCCGATGTGTGCTGCGCTGCTCGGGAAATTAGCACCTATTGGATTCGACTTCGGTCCACATTTCAACGGCGAGGATTATCCGCTGCGCGGATCGACAGATGTGATGAGTTATGTTGAGCTCGATCCGGAGGAACGCGAAAGTCCGAAAGCTCGCCCCGATGAAGAACGTGTCATTACAATAGACGGATATCAAGCTGACTTAGCTGTAGCCGATGACGGTTCGTACGTTATAGCTAATGATAATCTAATTGATCATGCAGACGACATTGCCGATGTCAATGATCTAGTACTTTCAGGAGGACGTCACCTCAAGGTGTGGAGCGATCGAACATATCAGACTGAACTGTTTGATAGCACTGATATCGTAGATGCTATATCCGATGTAATAGCAGATGATGTTCCAGAAGATCCGGGAAAGTATAAACTAGATTGTGACGTCGAACTCACTTATGCAATAACCGACATTGCTACATTTGACATTGATGATCCTAATAGGTTTGATTTTGATCACATCAAATCAAACCTGAAACGCGCGGAAGTATTTAACGTCAAGATCAGCCCGATTGAATAACTAATTACTACGCGAAAACATTATAGACGGCAACAAATCGTTGCCGTCTTATTTTGTGTAACAATTAAGTTAATGTACGAATCGTTAAATTAATCAACAACATAATCACGGAGATAAAAGATGAAAAATTCTGTAGCAACTATCATCCAGCTTATACTTGCAATCTTTTTTGCACTTGTTATCGTAATATCTGTAATATGCTTAACTGGACTCAATCTTGATAACGATAATTGGCTTAAGGCCGGCGGGTATTGTCTGCTTGCGCTCGCAGTAGGCATGATAGGAATGCGCATAACTCTTAATCCCGATTGCGTCATCCGGCACATATTTGCCTTTGAACTTTGCATACATGCAGTACTGTTTTCAATGGGCGTCAAAGATGAAGTAACTGCATTTGCATATCTAATAAAGCAAAAAGAACACTCATTGATCCGGGCTTACATACGCGGCCTCCGTATGTATGATAATGGAGGTCGCTGCTGAATGGAACTCAATGCTGAACAGCGGCATGCTGTCGAATGCAATGATAAACATATACTGTGTTTAGCGGGTGCAGGTACTGGTAAAACGGCTTCGCTGATCGCACGAATATCACGGTTAGTAAAGGAAAATGACACTCGCGGAGATCATATATTGGCACTAACATTTACAAACGCCGCAGCGGCAGAAATGACACGCCGATTTTCCGATGCAATGCCGTTATGTGCGAGTAAACCTATGTTCAAAACATTCCACGCGTTCTGTTATCATCTGATTCTAACGGATAGTGATGTTAGGCACGAAATTGGATATGAACGTGTTCCGGAAGTTTGCGAGCCTGATAAAATTGATCAGATAATAAATATGCTTAGAACTAAGCTGAGTATAAAGATAAGCGCACGGATAATTATGGATAAAGATAAGGCGACGCCTACAACACAGTGGGCATTTGATCTATTCCATAAAGCATTCAAGCAAACACTGATCAAAGAAAATCTAATCAGTTTCGACCAAATGTCTAATTGGATAACTGAATTATTCGTAGCCGATGCTCCGTGCATCAAAAAATATAAATCGCAATTCAAGCATATTCTAGTAGACGAATTCCAAGATACGGACCCGCTGCAATGGAAGTTTGTGCAAACATTCAAAGATGCAAACATATTCATCGTCGGCGATGCGTTGCAATCGCTGTATTCATTCCGAAACGCTGATGCTACTATAATTCAAAACTTAGCGAATGACGAAAATTGGACAACAATAAAGCTCTTCAAAAATTACCGGTCAACATCGCAGATATGCAGCTTTGCAAATAAGATGAGTCGCTATGCAGATGGATCATATCGAATAGAAATCGAGTCAGCCGTAGCGGGACCTGACGTAGTTGTTGAATCTGAAATGCCTATAACTAAACTTCAGCCAGTTAGTCCAGAGATGGTTGATGATATTGTATCAGAACTGCCAAAACTAAGTGGATCCGTCGCAATACTCTGCCGAACGAATCGTGAAGTTGACACAGTTGTTCACGAATTAAATGCCCGGGACATTGTATGCACAAGCGGGTCAACTAATAAAAAAGCACTTGATATATTTCAGTCAGGTCGTGATAATGAATATTTTGAAATGAAACTAACATCAATGCTATCGGCAGAACAGTACGCAAACTATGTGAGATATACTACTGTAAATAATGTCAACGACGTTTCAACTAAGATACATGCTATTCACGATAATTTTTCAACGGCTACTATTCGGGAGTTCTATAGTAAAGTTATTCAGCTGAGGCGGATTATAAATTCAGCACAGAACTTGTTTTCTGCATCAGTCTCTATGTTAGAAACGTTAGGACTGCCTGCATTTTCTGACTTTGCAGGTCAATCCAAAGATGAATTGATTGATTACATATATGCGAAGATACAATCCGATGCCTTAGATCAATTGTACGTAGGTACTATCCACTCAAGTAAGGGACTCGAATATGATAATGTTTTGTTAATCAACGTTGGAGGTCCGACATTCCAGCTAAATAACATAGACAATCTCAATTGTTATTATGTTGGGATAACACGAGCGCGGCGCTTCCTCAAGATATATAGACCCGCTATCTCAGAATCGTTTATATTGTATATTAAATAATCTGGAGGCAAATTAATGTTCACAGTAAAGTCAATAACCATCGATGGAATACACAAAGTAGATCATGTACGATATGAATTTGATCAGAACACGTACATATGCGGACCTAACGGTGTCGGCAAATCAACTATACTAACAGCTATTCAGCTTGCACTGCTTGGTAAGATTCCAGGACAGCCTGCAACTAACGCAGCAATATTTCGTCATGCAAACAAACCTACCATGTCGGTATCGCTCGAGCTTAATGACGACAACAATTGCGTCATCATAACGCGTTCATGGACAATCAAACGAAATTCGGTATCTGCGAATCTCAATGTCATAGAAAACGGGATGATGTTGTCAGACGATGCTGCATTAGCTAAAATAAGTAGCATAGTTGGCAATGCATCTCTGCCAATATACAGCTTTGCTGAATTCACAGCATTGTCTGCGAACAAGATGAAAGATTGGTTTTCTGAATTCCTGCCCACTGCAAAAGTAGACAAAACTTGGATGGACGTACTCACTGAAGCAGTGCCAGTATCACTTGCCAGCGATAATGATTACATTGCAGAGATGGCAAATCAACTTCCGCAACCGCTGACAACTGATAACATCAAGAAAGCTAACACATACATTAAATCTTGCATAACTGCGAAGAAGGCAGATATTGCAAGATTAACATCAACTATCCAGTCACTTACATACTATGATGAATTAGACAACAGCCAGACTGAAGAATCAATATCAGCCGATATCAATAACTTGATTGCAGAGCAGCAGCTTGCGAGTAGTTATAAATTTGCAGCCGCGCAGAACTATACGGTCAATGAGTTACTTGAAGATCCTAAATTTGCAAATATGGCAGAAAGTCCGGAAACTGACCCAGAATATATTGAATGTAAGAGCGCACTTACTGAACTAGAAGAAAATGATCATGCGCTTAGTAAGGAAGCAAAAGAGAACACTTCAGCGATAGATTCAGCAGCAACGGAGTTGTGGCGCTGTCGAAAGATAATAGATTCTAACGGAGTTTGTCCATATTCGAATGCCGCCTGTGACAGCATCCTCGAATCAGCGAAAGAACGCGCGTATGTGCTCAACGATAATTTGAGCGTACTTAAATTAAGGAATTCTAAAGTTCAGGATATGCTCTCTGAAATTCGAGCTAAAATAGAAATGTATGTAGCAAGACTCACAGAGATAAAACAGCGCTATGCACAGTACAACGAACTTATGTCTAGACGGATGCCGTTGCCGGATATTACAGGGCACGTTCTTGAAGATCCTAGTTACTACCCAGCTGCAATCCAGCAGAAAACTAACGAACTTGCTCAGCTTCGCGCGAACACTCGCTACAACACTTTGATGAATGACTTAACCAAAGAAAAATATATAGCAGAGATTGAACTCAATTGTCTTAAGACATGGGACACGATAACAGGACCGAATGGACTTCCCACACAGATGTTGACGGATCAATTTAACCACCTTGCAGCAAAAATAAGCGAACTCATGGAAGTTAATCCACTGATGATGCGCTCGGCAGCGACATTCAACCTTTCATCTGATTCGAATACATTTTCGTTTGGAATAATTCGAGATGGTAAATACATTCCATTTGATCTCCTTTCTACCGGAGAGCAATGCTTGTTTTTCGTTGCGTTCATCGATGTCCTGCAGTCAGAAAGTTCATCTCAGCTTAAGCTGATACTTATCGACGACCTGCTCGATCATCTTGACGCAGCTAAATTTGATGCATTTATCGACTCCAGTATGCCTGCATGCAGTTCCCAGATAATCGCTGCAGGTGTGCGAAATGTATCCGACAGATCTGGAATTTTGAAATTGAATTAGTGCGGAGTTAAGGATGAAAATTAAACTTGGAGAAGAATACGAAGTTACTGTTGAACGCATCATAACATGCGGCTGTATTGTACGCCTGAAAGACAATTCCACGCAGCTTATACATATATCACAGATATCTGATAAGTTTGTAAAGGATGTAAATGACTTTGTACATATTGGGGATAGGTACGTTGCAAAGGCTGTGCAACCTACGGAGCTTCCACTCCAGTTATCAATCAAACACTGTACCATCAATGCATCCCATCATGAACTTAGATCACCGGAATTAGAATCGTTATATGATATGGAGGCCGATAAAGCTGATGATGCTGATGAAGTAATTAAAGTTAAACCAGCTGCACGTCATAAGCATACTAACATCTCAGACGCTAAGGCCAATCGGCGTGAAAAATATGAACGCAACAAGAAACGAAGAAAGGATCGCCACTTTGATTAAGTATCGAAAGCACAAACGCAATATGCATAAGATATCCCCAGATAAAGAATTTGAAAACGCTAGGCTTGAATATCTTCGAGAGCTTGCACAGCTTCGTGCTAAGTACGCAACGATCTTCAAGGACATTGTAACCAACGTGCGAAAGTAACTAAATAAAGCAATGCTGATATCAGCATTGCTACAATGCGATGTGGTGCAACGGTAGCACATGAGACTTTGACCCTCATGACGTAGGTTCAACTCCTACCATCGCAGCCAGTTTCCAAATTGACAAAAATGAATGCTGAGGTAGTGAAGATGAGACGTAGATGCAAAACTAATTACAATCACAACGAAATTGTGGAAGAGTTCTTAAACGGCGTTAATCTAATTTCCGGCACTAAGCATACAATCAGGAGCGTAGCTGCGCTCTATCAAACCTCAAAATCTAATGTACATAACATACTGCGTAATCGTTACAATACGTTGACGCCTTCGCAGCAAGCGGCCTGCGCGGAACGATTAAATGAAAACAAAGAAATTCGTTCCGAACGTTCGGGTCGCGCAACTGCGGAGATGTACCGAGCTAAGCGTGAGGTCTACAACCTCCGAGATTTAGCAACACAATTCTTAGAATCCAGAACAACTTTATCTCGATTTGCCGAAATCGTCGATATGCCAGACTCTACGCTCAACAGATGGTTTCATGTCTACCTTGATAAAAATGACCCTTTATATGCACTCGTGAAAAATCGTCTATCGTACAATCAACGCAATGGCCGCCATTTTTGAGAGGTGATAACATGAAAAAAATAATTAAATCTGCCGAATACATCTCCTGCATGGCTTTGATAAACCCTCAGCTTACTGAACAATGCGGAATTCTTGTTGAAGTATTTCAACGAGATGAAGGTCCTATTCCACATGTTCATGTTTTTCACGACAAAACTAGAAATCCTAAGAAATGTTCATGGGTCAGATTAGATAAGCCGGAATACTCAAACCATCATGGTAAGATTGTCATCATGCCTAAGAAAGTTAAAGACGAATTCATAAAAATTATGACCGGAACATGGGAGAAGCACCTAGTCGAAAATCCCGACGGGACATTTAGACCGGCAACTGGCTATGAAGCTGCGGTAGATATCTGGGTAGATACGTTTGAACATGGCAGTTACGCAAAGTTTCCCAAAGACAGCAAAGGAAACCTAGTTTCGATAGATTACTCAAATCTTTAGTGACAGCTTGGAGAGACACGCATCATAGGGAGCGACTGGTGTAATGGAAGCACACAGGAAACTAAGTACGACACACTTTGCATAAGATAGTTGATATCGCTATCTAGCAGAAGATGCCCTGAGGAATTTAGTTCAATTCTAACTCGCTCCGACATATGGTCGAGTGGTGAAATCAGCAAACATACAGGTCTTAAAAACCTGCGGCCTTAGTGCCTTGAGGGTGCAAATCCCTTCTCGACCACCAAATTTTTATTTCCTCTAGGAGAGCCGATGAAACGAATCCCTGTTCAATCTTCAACTTTAGAGGTGGCAAAAGAACCATCACGTGGAGTGTTCTGGATAATTGACGGAGAAGTTCTTTCATTTCCATTTCATAACGACATCTATTCACAAGGAATTTCAAAATCTGGCTTAACTTACAATCACAAAAATCTTTGGCCGCAAGTTAAGCCGAAGGGCTGCAACAAACCGTATAATTACTATCCTAGAGGTAGAGTTGAATTAGGTCGAAACTATCCAACAATATACGTAAATTGTAACTTTGCTAAGCCCGATCTAACTCAGGTCAAAAACGATTTTAACCTCCAAGAAGAGCCGAAGGTGGTCATTGACACATCAGCTCACTATCGATGCTACTTAGACCCGGGTTGGATACCTGATAGATAAAATTACCCATCAATTTCTGTGCCTAGATCCGTAGAAAGGATATGCATGATAAAAAAGCTATTTAGATCTATTCCAGTAGTTAAAAAGTATGTCGATATTTTAGTAAACATTGACGATTACAAAGATAATTCACAAGTAGCTGCTACTGAAAATATAAAAGCAAGAACGTTTCAACCGTCTATCCAGAAACAGTTCAAGATTTCTGATGAAGCATTCTCGCTGTATACGAACTTCATAAATTGTGTACTAGAAGTGATTGTTAGGAATGGATTGCAGATATCTAAGCATTACCAATCAAAGAAAGGCTACACATATTACATTCAAGTTGATCATATTGGATTCGTCAACGGCAACAAAGTAAAATATGAGATAACATTCAGAATAAATAATCATGCTAACCCAACATTGAATAGAGGACCGAAATATACAGGTAGCAGAGAGATGATCATGCCTGTAATGAAAGATATCAAGCTCGGAAAGTTTGATCCGGCTATTTATTCTGCAGCAATGTTTCATCTTAACGAAGTTTGTCAAGGAATACAAGAAGACAAGAGCGAAATTCTCGTGAACGAAAATTCCTACTTTAACTAAACAAAAATTTTTATATTCTATTTGGTCGTACCTGTATAGGTACGTGGATTGAAATACAAACACAACTAGTAGAGGTTAAGATGAAACGCTATATCATTGGTCAAGCCAAATCGCTATCCGATATCGGAGCAGATTTAGAATCTCAGACACCTCCTGTAATTCAAGCTCTTATCCAGTTATACCTCTATCCTAATGTGACAACAAAAGCACATTGGAGAAAGGAGGTATGGGCTAACCTCCACACGGTGGATCTTAGAAAGCGCACCAATAAGTTACCGAAGCGTGAATTCATATTGAAAAATACAATTGTCCCAAATATGAGATTCATAGAATCATTTGTAGCAGCTGTCATTGATAAAGAATATGAATTTGATCCAATTCCAGTCGATTACGATGATTTATGTGGATTGATTGATAATTACTTCGATTGGCTTGCAACGCGACTCAGTCAAACTCGCTACGTCGCTGCTAATGAAGTATACACGAAATTAGAAAGCATCGGATTGTAATCGTTATATAATATGCGGAGGACGAAATGAAGAAAGTTATTTATTCGGCGCAAGAGCTTCAGAAGAAATACAAAAAGATAGCAAAATCGCTATATGCTAAAAATAGATCTATAATGGAGAGGCTTAAAAGTAGCTAATCGTTATAAATACCAGGGGCGATGGCAGTCCCGATAGGTGCAGCGAAGTTCGAGTCTTCAACCCGAGTCAGGTTCGAATCCGACGGGGCACGGTGCAAAACCTATCACTCTCATGCAGATATGATGTAATGGTAACATGCGACTTTTCCAAAGTCGTCTTGCAGGTTCAACTCCTGTTATCTGCTCCATTGGGCCGGGATTTCTAAAGCTTTGAGCGGTACCGAGAATCCCGTAGATTTAATCTATATCGAATCAGCCGATAGCCGTTTATTTTAACTGCGTAAAAGCTGCTCGCAACAGCAATCCAATGATGACGATGTAATGCTGATTAAAGATAAGCAGACATTGGATCCTCAATTATCGCGAGGGTTGGCGGGGCACGAAGAGGATGTGCTAAGGAGACAGAGTAAATAACCTCTGCTGTCTGTGTAGCGATATTTGAGTGGAAGGGGAACGATGATTACATTTGTTTGCTGGAGAAATCCTAAAAGATTTAAGAAACGCACTTATGTTGTTCGATTTGACTCATTATCAAGAGCAGCAAAATATCTTGCAGACCATTCACACGAAGGTAGAATTGCAGCTGTCCGTTGCACTAATAAGGAGATGGATATAATCAGGATCAAGGCCTACAGGGTACTATTACGAAACTTAAATTCGCAATCGTTATAATAATCACAGCATTGCTCAGGTAGCCCAATTGGCAGGAGGCAATAGATTTAGGATCTATCGAGTATGGGTTCGAGTCCCATCCTGAGCACCATTCGTCCAACTTGACACAGCGGACTGGTCGTACAATGAGCACGATATCAAGGCGACATTCAAGTGCACACGGAGAAAGTGATCGTATAACCGGTATGAGTGATCAAGCAGTGCATTAAGTACTACTGTGACAGCTTGGAGAGACAAGCATCCGATGGATCAGTAGCCCAATTGGCAGGAGGCAACGGACTCAAAATCCGTTCAGTGAGGGTTCGAGTCCCTCTTGATCCACCACATTGATACATCGAGATGTAGGGTAACGGTCACCCACTTGTTTTGGGAACAAGTCCAAGCAGGTTCAACTCCTGTCATCTCGACCAATTCTTAAAGAGATCAACAATACCGAACGGGGAAGCTGCGCATGAAATTGTTTTCACAGGAAGCTGATAATCTCGAACATGAACTTCGAGAAGCTGCTCAAGCATATTACACAAATGGCGCATCCAAATTAACAGACGCTGAATTTGACGCTAAACTTCAGCGTCTGAAAATTTTGCGCCCGCAATCTGAAATACTAACTGCTGTGGGGCATGGTTATACGGTTCAACGTGATGATACTGCCGGAAATAAGTATAAACACAAATATGGTCCGGCAGGCAGTTTACCTAAATTACATAACTGGGATGAACGTATAAAGACAATCAATCACGACGACGTTATCGTCTCATTGAAGATAGATGGCCTCAGCGTTGTACTCTATTATGAGCACGGCAAACTTGTCCGAGCGCTAACTCGCGGCGATGGATACACTGGAATAGACATTACAGATAAGATCCGTTGTATCATGGATCAAAATGTCGATTGTAAATTCCACTGCATAGATTTCACAGGTGCAATTCGTGCTGAAATCGTTATGTCACTATCTGCGTTTGATGACTACTGCAAATCACATTCAGAAGCTACTAATCCGCGAAATACAGCTGCAGGCCTAATCAATGCTAAAGAATTGTCACCAGATCTGAAATACTTAGATATTATTGCATATACCGTTGTTGGAGCTGAAAATAATTTAGCCGTTGATACATATCTAAGTGTGCTCAACTTTTTGAAATGCTTCCCGTACAAGTTGGTTAAGTATGAACCTGCAAAATTAACTGAGTGCTCAATTGACAACGTAATGCAGACACTGCGAGAAAAGTGGTACGGTGACGTTCCGTCAGATGGCATTGTTATCGCGGATAACCGAATAACTACTAAAAAGTTGAGCGAAAATGTTATCTCGATAACATACAATTCAGAGGCATTTAAGTTTCCTGCAGAGACGAAACAGACTACAGTAGAGGATGTGGTTTGGGCATTGAGCAAAACAGGCTACCTTATCCCGCGTGTCCAAGTTGAGCCAATAACATTATCCGGTGCAACTGTAAGATATGCGTCGGGATTCAATGCTAAGTATATCGCTGATAACACCATCGGCGCAGGCGCAATTGTTGAACTTATGCGATCTGGAGAAGTAATACCAGATATTCAACGCATAGTAATGTCCGCACCTGCAGGCTCAGATCTCCCGAAACATTGCCCAGAATGTCAATCTGAACTTGTCTGGGATGGCGTACATTTGAAATGCCCTAATCCAAATTGTCGTAATCAAGCTATACAAGATCTGCTCATATGGTCTAACGTATTATCTCCGCTAGATAATCTAGGCGATTCGCTTCGAATTAAATTTTTCACACAGATATTTGGCCCTGACGTGAACATAGATGAGGTAATGACCAATACAGATAAAGATTTGACTGTCATCGGAACAGGTGCACAGGCCAAGTTGTTTATGGCGATGCTAGACAAGCTACATGATCGCAAAAACATACCGATAGCTACTGCATTACGCGCGCTAAACATCCCTAGACTCGGCGACAAAACTGCAGACAAGTTTGCAAGTGATGCTAAATTAATAGTCGAAATCCTTGAAGAGACCAATAGATACTTGACAGTAACAGACGCGAGCCGAACTAAGTTATGTAGATGTATTGGTGATGCTAATGCTTCTGCCGTGCTTAATAATTTGAATAAATTTGCGCGACTTAACTACATATTCAATCGAATATGCTGGACGATATCCAATGATGCACCGAGTAAGGGTCAAGTATGTATAACAGGTAAATTAAGCTGCAAACGGGCGGATTTCATAGCGCTCTTGGCGCAGCATGGATACTCAGCCGGAGATTTAACTATCCGTACAATGTGCTTGATTACTGATGAACCTGATTCCGGTTCTAGCAAAAATCAGAAGGCTGACAAACTTGGCGTACCTAAGATAACTGAGCACGAATTCCGTCAAAAATATCTAAACTAATCACCACAACAACTGAATCATTAGCTCCTCGCTAAACCTTCTATATAGGATGAAGATAAGAAAATTAGCGAGGAGTTACCTATGTCGAATCAATTCAAACTAGATATCGGTTGTGGGCGATATATCTACCCAGGCATGACAATACGAATAGGTAGATTCTCCGAAATTTTATGGATCGTCAATTTTGGATGGTTCACGTTCGCTGGAAATCGTCCTATATGTGGTTGGTTCTTAATCAACAAAACCGATTCGACAGACGTTCGTCCTATTCAGTTAACTGATCTTAATGACATATATCTAATTGAATGCTAAGGGAGGTAAACATATTGAATAGATTACAGCTGCCAGGCTCTTCTGAATATATAACAGATGGCGCGATAATCGTCATATCGCAGTTCGGAACAACGCGCTGGATTGCACATTATGGTTGGTACACCTATAAAAGTCAACAGTCGCTCGGTTGGTATGCTACAAGTATACCTAATCAAACTGTTGTACCTCTTGTTGACAATACATTAATCGGAGTATCAATTGTATCTTCGAAGGATAATTGCAGCTGCAATTGTCAGCCGAGTTGTTGTCCACCTACACCGCCATGTCCGCCTGTTCCACCATGTCCGCCCGTTCCGCCTTGCCCTCCGCCGGGACTGGAATTCAGTCCTGCAGATAGGTGGGAACTAGCGCGTGCCGCATTGTCCGTAAATACAATTGCCGAACGCGATAAGCTGGGCACAAATCCTCTCTTACCGCACGGTAAGTTAGTAAGAGTAAATGAATGCCCGGACGGAAAACCTCACTACTATGTTTGGAATCAAATAACACAGCAGTGGGACGAAGAAACATTCGGCGCTGCCGGCGATATTTCGCAAATGGTCAAAGATGAAATATCCGATCAACTAGCTGATCTGGACATAGATAAGAAGATTTCTGATGCTATTGACGATAAGGACATTCCTAAACTCATAGATGACGCAATTACAAATAACAAACAGTTAGAATCGACAGTGACAGACATCGCTCAACGCGTCGTCCCGCCAATTGTAGATGCAAAGTTGGAAGATATAAATCAATCTATTACGAATCTAATAGAAATCACCAATGAAATCCAAAAAGGTGCTGGATGGGAGCCAATAGTTAAATCAGCCAGCGAGCCGTAAGTTAATCTTGGAAACATTGCTACTTAGCAATTTTCAATACACATAATTAGGAGGAACCCTCATGTCTCAGGTATTATACCGGTATGGTACATGGGATCAGTTCAGCGCATTAACTGCGAAGAACGAAAATACCCTGTACTTTATCACAGATCGCCGCTGTATATATAAAGGCGATAAGCTATATGCAAGTAATGATGCTGACTTCGTTACTGCAGTTCCCGAATTTGATACTGCTGAAGCGCGTAAAATATACGTAGTAACTTCGGCAGACGGCGTCACTCTATATGTTAAGGGTGACACTAAGATGGAGATTGCGGGCGGCGGTAACGTTCGTCCCGGCGCAATTTCTGACATAAATGCATTTGATGAAAGTCTGCTTGCAAAAGGCACTGAAGGCGAGAACAACAAGCTCACGACTTCGGATTATGTTAGTGAAGCCATTGCTACTGCTGTTGCAGGATACGATGGCGCATTTGTTGACGTAGCTGCTGCGCAGTCTGAGGACAAGTCCGGCACAGTCCTTACCTTCACCACTAAGAAAGGTGAAACGAAAGCGGTAACAATCGCTGATCTATTCCTCACTGCCGCTGCCTACGATCCGGTCACTCACAAGCTGCAGCTCACGGTTCAGGGCGGCGACGTTGTTGAAGTTGATCTCTCTGCACTTGTCCCGCAGGCCATCTCAACTAAAGATGTTGCGATTGCTGAGAAGATAGTCGTAACTACCGACGTTGGCAACCTTAAGAAAGGCGACGAGATTGATCCTACATCTACTGCAGACCTTCAGGCCCTGCTTGTTTCGATGCTCAGCCAGGATAGTAATCCTGTTGCAACTCAGCCTTCTGCATCTATTACGCTTACCGGTGCAGGCGCTAAAGAAGTCGGCACTACCTTTACTCCTGCGTATTCCGCAGCATTGAATGTTGGTAAATACGTAGCCAATGGCAAGACTCAGGCATCCGGTGTTTCTGCTACAGCATACGCAGTTACAGATACCAACGCCGCTACATCGGATACTCAGACCGGCACGTTCGGTGAGGTTACTGTTATGGACGACACCAACTACGGAGTGAGCGTAGTTATCACACATACTCAAGGTGATATGCCGCTTACGTTCCTTGGTAAAGAATATCCAGCAGCGCGCATTGCCGAAGGTACTAAATCGGCAAGCTCTGCAAAGGTTACTGGATATCGTCAAGGCTTCTACGGCGCACTTACATCTAAGGCGGGCGAGCTTACATCTAACCTTGTACGTGGCCTATCAGGCAAGACGAATAAGAAAGTTGCTAAGGGTCAGACATATACAATATCTGTGCCAGCCGGTACACTTCGTATTGTCCTTGCATATGAGGCAAGTGTCGGCGCGGTGTCCTCTATAACATCCGCCGAGGAGTTTGGTTCTGAAATCAAAGATTCGTTCGTTCTGAGCACGATAGACGTCAACTCTGCTGCTGGCGATAACGCGAAGTCTTACAATGTGTATGTTAAAGATCTTGCAGGTGCGCAGGAGAACGCTACTACATACACAGTAAAAATCTAATGAAGGGAGTAATTTGAAATGGCTACAAAATACAATCCTAGTATGATAAAGTCTAAACTCGGATGGTCTAACTCGTTTAACCCGAATGCTGCATTCCCGCTAGACTTCCGTGTATACTTTGGTAGTCTCGAGGACGCGCAGGCCGCAGCGAATACTGCTGTTGATTTCGGTTCAACTGAATCAGCTTATTACTACGGCATGCAGTTGTACGTCTTTGACGGTACCACTTGCAAGACATATCTTATCAATGGCGACCATTCGCTCACCGAAATCGGCGCTAACAACGACCAGCCAATGCTCTTCGTCGCTGACCAGACTGCAATGCTTGCTCTCACGGAAATTAAAGCAGGTCAGCAGGTTTACCGCGAAGACACCAAAACCATCTGGATCTATAAAGGTACTAATCCCGCTGATCTTGCGAACTGGGTTGAATCTGCTGCACAGAACGACACTGTTTGGGAAGGTACTAGCAACAAAGTAACATTTGAAGCTATTACACGCGCAAGCTACAAAGCTCTTGAGACCAAGTCAGATAATAAACTCTATTTCGTAACTGATTCGGGTAAGATCTATAAGGGTGCTACCGATGTAACGCGTTGCGTGAACTTCATAACGGGAGGTGCATTCCCCGCAATCGGCGATGCCGAAGCAGGTAAGCTCTACGTAGATCAGGATTCGCTTGAAGTTCGCATGACTGCCGACAATACAAAGTGGCTTGTTCTTATACCTGGTTACATTACCGACGGTACGAACTGGACAGCTACTGCAGACGATGGTAAACTTGCAACTAAAGCAGTTATCAAAGCAGCGATACAGAAGGCAATTGACGATATCAATATTACTATCGCATATGATAAGGCGATAGGTAAGCTGACTGTTGGGACCAGCGAAGCTACTCTCGAGGGCGTTGCTCACGACGTTGAATGGAATAGCGATAACGCGATTCTAACGATAAAGCAGTTCGGTACTGCTGAACCGATAACTGTCAACATCGGTAAAGATAAGTTTGTCTCCGGCGGTAAATTCTATGCCAGCTATCCTGAGACTGATCCGCAGTACACCAATGTCATTGTTCTTGAAGTAACAAATGGTGATCCGATCATCATTCCAGCTGATTCGCTAGTCGATGTATATACTGCAGACAACACCAAGAGCAAAGACATAACTGTTACTATCACGGACGACAAGAAGATATACGCAGCTGTTCGAATTGATCCAATGGAAGGTAACGCGCTTGTGTCTGGCGACAACGGGCTTAAGGTAGATCTCAGCGCGGTGACTACATCGGTTGCGAACAAAGTCGATAAAGTTGCTAACAGCACTGAGGGCAACCTTGCAGCGCTTACTGCCGATGGCGGACTTGCCGATAGTACATACTCTGTACAACTTGAAGGCGCATTAGAAAGCGGCAAGAAACTTCCCACTTCGGCACTTGTCGCCACTGCAATTGCGGCTGCCGTTGAAGCTGCTCAGGGTACGCTTCAGAACGCAATAGACACGCTGAAGAATACAGTTGATGGGCACACTACCTCCATCACTCAGCTTCAGGAGACAGTTGCAAACATTGCCGAAAACATTCTAGGTGACGGCGCTGAGAATCAGGTCATATTCTCAACTGCTAAAGGCATCAAGCGTTCTGGCAAGACGGTTGGTACGACAATATCTGACACGCCTTCTGACGATGTCATCGCCACGGAAAAAATGGTTGCCGACGCACTTTCGTGGGCACCCCTTGAATAAAAACAATAACGGAGGATAATAATTATGCCTGCAATTAATCAGCTTATCCAGTTTAAGTATGGTCTCCAAAATAAGTATGACCAGCTTCAAGCAAAGGACACCAACACAATTTATTTTACATCTGACAAACAGCGTCTATTCGTCGGTGATATTGAATACACGCGTCCCGTAGGTCACGGCGCTGCGCTTCCTCAGGAATTCCTCCCGCCCGATTCCCTTTTCGTAGTTGAAGGTGCCGGTGGAAGACGTGAGCTATATTTCAGTAAGGACGGCGCTGCATGGGACCTCGTTTCTATAGTTCCCGCTGCAATTGCTGAAGGTGTTGTCGGCGCAAATACTGCAGGGGCAGTTGCGTTTGGCGGCACTATCAAAGTTCCTAAAATCACCTATGATGCTCGCGGTAACATAACCGCCGCAGAGGACATAGAGCTTACACTACCTTCTGAAACTCCTGTATCCATAACCGCTACAAAGGGTACTGGCGACGGTAACGCTGTAACTGAAATCACAGCTGACGGCGATACTATCACATATAAGATGGGTAAGACCTTCGCGGAGAAATCTACTGTTGACGCTGTTGACGGCCGTGTCACCGCACTCGAGGGCAAGCCTGCTGCAAATATCACAGCGACTCAGATAACCAATTGGGACGGTGAAGTTGGCGCTAAGGCTGCTGCCGAAGCTGCACAAACCACCGCGGATGGCAAGGTTGCTAAAAATGCAGATATCGAAGGCGGCACGCACACAAAGATTACATATGACGCAAAGGGTCTTGTAACCGGCGGTGCTGATCTTGCCGTAGCAGATATCCCCGATCTTACACTCGCTAAGATTACCGATGCTGGAACTGCAGCAGCTAAGACAGCGGCTGTTGATGCAATCGTTGCCGATTCTACCGATGGCGGTCTTGTATCGGCTGCTCAGGTTGCTACATTCGTAAAGGGTCAGGTCGCAGATCTTTCCGGTGCAATGCACTTCAAGGGAATCAAAGAAAGTCTACCTGCAACCACTGCCGGATATGCCGCAGGTGATGTTATCATCGTAGGTAATAAAGAATATGTATGCGGTGATGATAACGCCTGGCACGAACTCGGCGATGAGTCGATATATGCAGTAGCCGGTAACATCAAGAATAAGGACATTGCTTCTGACGCTGCTATCGACCAGTCTAAGATCGCTGGACTCGTTGATGACCTTGCAGCTAAGGCAACTCCCAAGAATATCGAAGATGCTGTTGCTAAACACGTCACGGGCAATCACAAAGTCCTCACCCTTACGCCGGCAGAGGGCAACGCGGTCACCTATGACGGCTCGGCTGCTAAGAGCTTTACGTTTGATAAAGGCGCTGTCGGCCTTGGTAATGTTGACAACACTGCTGACGCTGATAAGGCTGTTGCAAGTGCTGGTAAGTTAACGACCGCGCGCACGATAGCTCTCAGCGGTGCCGCGACAGGCACACCTACATCCTTTGATGGTACTGACAATATCACAATTCCAGTCACCGCCGTTGACGGCACTAAGGTAACAGGTGTTGTACCTAAGGCTGCAGCCGATGGTGAAGGCAACAACATTGCTGAAACTTACTTCACAATTGAGTCGGCTAAGGGCAAGCAGGACACCATTACTTTCAACACTGAATACAATGCAGAAACCAACAAGGCTGCTACGATGGCTGATATTCAGTCAGCATCGCTTGTATGGCAAAATATCTAATCTTATAATAAGTTAGATAAGGCCTCCGGCATTTGCAATCAGATGTCGGAGGTCTACTTGAATCAATCAACTGGAGGATCACAATGCGCGAAATATACAATCAAGGTAGAGTTGTAGGATACTCGGCATATGAACTATATGTACGTCAACAAATGTCTGACGATCCGAACAACGAGCCGCTAACCGAACGACAGTGGTTATCCATGAATCTCGGCACGGGTGTTTCGGCAATTATCAAACTAGACAACAGCTCAATTGTTAAAACAGCAGACGGTTACAACATTCATGAGATTAATTTACCGCAAGGTTCGCTACTGTTTGCTGCGAGCACTGTAGTCGGATCGTTATTTATCGGCTCTGCGCACTTCTCCGAAAATAACCTGTTTGCAGATTATGTTGAAAGCTACGGATCGCTGATACCGAACACTGCAGCATCGCACCCCGATGATAACACCGTACCGCTCCCAACTACGATAGATTCGATAGATGCAGCAATTATAACTTATCGCCAGATTGTAGACGGTGTTGTATTCACTAGAACAAAATGGGAGGAATCTGGTAAACAAGTCCCTTACATGGACTGTTCGCCTAGTTTCGGTAAAACAGATCCGACACCGGTAGTTAGAATACTAACCCATGGTGAGCTCATCGAACCTGTTCAAATCTTATTATCAGGATTCATGCTGAAGTCAGGGCTCGCTGGTTTGGTCGATGATTCGGGTTCAACGCATACACCGGATAGCATAAATGGTGATTTCTTAGGACCTGCGGTACTACCCTGGGCAGCTAAAATAGTATTTTCAATTCCCTCAGCAGCTGATGCCGGTAAAACGTATGTGTCGAAGAGCACTGATGGATATGTTGCTCACGTTGAAATAGGCAGCGAACATACACGATCTATTGCGCTGCAGGATGATGCAGGTAATGAGCTGACACGTACCGCATATAATACATTTGACGATAACTCGCCTGAGCTTGGTGATAAACCACTTACATGGAATCTGCTTATGTCAATGTTAGCATCAGATAAAGGGGTAGACATTTTAGGTGCTGCGCTCCGAGGTTTAAGAAGTAACCTACCTGATCTGGATACAACATCAATCGGGCCCGGTGTGCTTAAGCTATCAGGCACCGGTGAATCACAAGTCGGCGGTAAATTATCGTCTGGTGATAACTATCCTATACACACGGGTACTCAATACATTGAATTTCAAAATGGTATAAGATTATACATATCAAATACAGCACCAACTGATAAAGATATTCCGATAGGTTCAATCGGAATTGGCTGGTGATGCTATTTAAATAACGAGCGGTGTTCGTATTTCGAACACCGCTTTATTACTGATTTTAGATATCATGCGTCACTTTCCGGAGGTCTACAGATCATCGCAGCTCGGGCGGTATCTATCTCGACTAAATTACTGTCTATTGAATCCCCGATTAATGGGTCAAATTAGAAAATTGTAATCTGGATACTGTTTTCGTATTCGAGATAGCATCCAATTGAATATGCGATGCTTTAACTTATCCATATCCTCGGCTGATGTAATTGGGACAATTAATTGCCCTAGTAACATTTTATCTGCTTCATCTGTGAAATTGATACGCAATTTATCCGCATAAGTAACAATCGACAGGTAAAATGTTTCCTCGTGGACATCGTTGTATTCTTTGCCGAGTCCCGGTTTCTGAAGAGGTCGTGGGAGCTGGTATAAGAATGTTATCCAAATTACAAATTCATTGGGGCGTCTGTCATATTTGTATGCCCCAATCAAATTAGTGTACAAATAGTTACCAACCTGATTAACTACTTGGGACTTATTACTGACGCCCTTTGCTAGTATCTTCATCGCGTCAATTACCCGTGAACGGCACCCATCCGCTGCCGGTCATTATCCATATCGGAGATTTAATTTCAACAGTTGTGTATGTTGCTATAAGTGTGATATCATCAGATACAGAACTTATATAAGGGCTCCACCCTGCAAATGTTTCGCCACCTGGGGGCGTCGGATCTGGCAAGTCACCATCTTGCAGTATGTATGGGTCATATTGTGCATATAGTCTCAAGTTCGTATTTGCGGTGAGGCTGACAGTGTCACCATAATGGTACGATGTTCCGCTGCCGTCCGCTGCTGTATTCCAGCCGTCAAACACGCAACTGAATTGTTTTTGAGTAGGACTCACACTACCCAAACCTGGATCCAATGTAACTGTACAGGTTTTGCTACCGTTTATAATTGATTCTGACCCACGAACATTGGCGCTATCTCCGACATTAAAAACATCTGTAATAGATACTTCATTACCTGTCAAGTATCCGCCGTTACCTAGGTAGGTAATTGAAAACGTTTCTTCGATTATTTCTAAATACTTTGCAGTAAGCGTTATATCATTTGATATTGTTGCCGTAGCCGTAACCTTAATACCGTTATAGTACCATCCGTCAAATGTATAATTATTAGGCGGCGTAGGATCTGGCAAGTTACCAAGTTGAGTACTATACTGTGCATACAAAGTCAATGTGGTTTCTTCGGCGCTGCTGTATGTTTCATCAGGCTGATAAGTTACTCCAGAACCATTGGCGGCTGTATTCCAACTTTGGAATTCGGATTCAATTGTCTTACTGCTCGGTGATATGCTACCAGCACCTGCATTAAACGTGATCTTGTAATACGGCGTCTCCAGATTGTTACCGTCAGATAGCGAAATATTTTGGCCAACAGCTACGCTAACTGTTTCGGTAGTTGTGCCTCCGAACGAACCACCATTAGCGTCGTAAACAACTGTGTAATACTTAGTTGCAGGCGTGTATGTAACTTCGACATCATCAGATCCACATAGGACAGTATTTGACGACGTCGATATATAAATTGCAACAGATGCTCCAGCTGCAACTTCAACACCCGGACTAAAGGTAAAAGTATATGTGTTAAAATCTGCAGAATTCGGATACTCAGCGCCAGACGCCCCTAATGCACTGACAGTATTTGACACAGTTTTGCTATCTGAAGTAGCATCCGATATCGATATATTAGTAACTATTGGACTTCCCGTGCCAGTTACCTTATCAGGTGTCTGAAAAACAACACCATTACCTGCAACGCCGAGTTGACAAGTTACACCTGTAATAAGTGCAGCTGAGCCTGTGCTATTTGTCCAAGAACTAATTTGATGGGCCTTCCCAGTTGCGTTGTACCAACTCATATCATTCACCTTATCCCATACAATATTTACATTAAAACAAGGTTGTGCACCCTATTCATGAGAACCTTCTATTATAACAATATAATTAGGCATCAACGATGAACTGGGACAATATTGATCTCAGCGCGAAATAAACAGAGAGGTGATAACATGGCCAACGGATCGGCATCGTTTAGCTGGCGATATGCAGCTACTGGAAGTTCTGAATCTATCGGCAGCTGGACAAATAATACTGGTAGCAAAGTTAGAATAACATCCGTATCTGTCGGATTAGGTACAGGTAATGGCACGTTTACTTGGGGAGACACAGTTACAGGTGATGGTTCCGCAATCACTACTAGTGTTACTGTTGCTGGATATGAAAGTGACTCCGAAGTAGTTAGCAACGCAATTAGGCCAACTTCAGGAAGTGGCGGCACTTACCCTGCATCCGGGTTTGTGACAAAAACATTCTACTTTGAAAACGAAGGACCTGTAGAAATTGCATCCGGTACAACCGTAACATTTTATCTTGCTACACCATCCGGCAGACAATGTATATGCGCAAATGGGTCTACTAGTTTCACATATGAAACAGTCTCTTCGACATTTACAGTTTCGTATGACGGTAACGGCGGTACGGGGACACCGGCTACGCAAACATCGTCAAACGGTGTTATTCGAATTGCGTCCGGCTCGAGTATGGAATCGAGCACCCAGTATACAATATCGTATGACATAAATTATCCTTTGGGCGTTAATCCAGCATCTACAACAGTTCTTCCTATCTTCGAAGGGTGGTACACTGCGCGCACCGGCGGAACGCGATACTATTCCGGCACAAATTACTACGGCCCAGACTCCATTACACTCTATGCGCATTGGACTGATCCGGTAATAGCTGATCTAAATTTCGATCCAGTTGTAAGTGTATCTAGACCCGGCTGGGAATTTGACGGATGGTACTCTGGAACTACTTGGGTAGACGAGACGTATCAAATAACCGAATCCCAAACATGGGTGGCGAATTGGACTGATCCTACAACCTACACCATAACATACTCAGCAAATGGCGGTACGAATGCACCTGCGGCAACTAGCGGATCGCTTCCGTTGACAATAACAACCGCGCAGCCTACAAAATCAATAACAATCACATTAGATGCAGACGGCGGTGACCTAGACGAATCTTCTTTAACTAGAAATTTAGCGTTCAATGGATGGAAAGACATCAACAATAACAGCTATGCAGCGGGATTGTATTATAATGTAGCTGCAGATATTACATTGTATGCACAGTGGGGATCTGCAACAGTAGGAGAACTTCCAGAACCAACACGATCGGGTTACACGTTCCTAGGATGGCAGTTCGGTAACGTCAATGTCACTCCGACCATGCAAGTGTCTAGCGATGTTACACTTAAAGCTAATTGGAGCGAAGATGTAGCAGAAACCTACACCATAACATACTCAGCAAATGGCGGTACGAATGCACCTGCGGCACAAACTGCAGATATTGGCACAGCTATAACGTTATCTACAGTTAGGCCAATATTTGCATTCAATGTCGTACTCGACCCTAACGGTGGTTCGCTATCTAGCCCGTCTACTGTATCTATTGCACACACGTTTAAGGAGTGGAATACGTCATCTGGCGGCAGCGGTACCTCGTATCAACCCGGCGATACATATTCTGGATCAAGCAGAACGCTATACGCTATCTGGACATATTCGTCAACGACATTTGCTACGCCAACACGTGAACATTATACTTTCCTTGGCTGGTTCACATCGCATGTCGGAGGCACACAGGTCACCTCGGCGAGTACGCTACGAAATGCTCAGACATTGTACGCGCATTGGCAATCGGACGGATCCACATATGGAGTGGCTCGTCATGTTAAGGATATATATGTCGGTGTGCCGACTCAGGTCCCAGTATACGAAGGCACAGACGTACCGCTGACGGTCGCAAATATCAACAAGTACTTCTCAGTACTGACAGACAGCGGTGAATTGGCAGGTGATTTTACAGACTTTTTTACGATAAACAGCGACGATTGCGGGGCATATACAAACTATAACTCAGCGTGGGGCACGTATGCTACTTCTGGCGCGGTTTTGGTATCTGTATTCTCGGTTACAGCGATACCCAATATGAGTAGTGTAAGTCTTACAATTTCCAGAACAGGGGATGCGATAGGATATATAAGAGTAGACGGTACCGCGAAGGTTGGCATTGGAGGAGATACTACACTTGATTCATCATGTGATATATCGATTACCTCGGGTTCTACTATTGTCGTTTTTGTTCTTCGTACCACAAATGAGGGAGATGGTATTAGTTTTGACATAGTCAATAACGATGCAGCTGCACCCGGCACCCCAGCCGACTGGAATATATCAGACGAAAGCACCGGAGGTTTAAAACTTGTTCCAGGCATATTTGGTGAAGATAGTGTATACTGCGCACTGCGACTTGGCCCAAAGCAAGCATTAACTAATGTGAAGATATTTGGACAATATTACACCGAGGCGGTAGATCATATAGAAATAACAGTAGGCGGAAATACATTACTTAACGCTGGTGGAAAATTTAATTATGGGCAGATCGGCACTACTCAGAATCTTGCAGTAGGTCAAATGATCTGGATAACATATAGCAAGGACTATTCCTTTTCTCCAGATAATGAATCAAGCACATACTTCGTAGTAACTTGTGATCCTATATCGGAAAAAACAATCACAGGATATGAAACTAAGAATGTAGCCCGTCATGTTAAAGAAATATATGTTGGCGATGCGTCGAGTAAAGCAAAGAAAATAACTACTAACTTCGTTGGCGTACTAAATACTTGACCTTACCTTCTATAACGTGTGAAATGAATTAATATATAGGAAGGATAATGACATGGCGAATGAAAATTCTGAATCTAAATCAGCGGTAAAATTTACGCGTGGGCAACTCGTATCCTATCAGAATTTATCAGCTAAAGATTCTGACACAATGTATGTTATTCCGGACTCGGGATCAATATACTTAGGTGAGGACATAGTCGGTAACACTGCAACCGTGGTTGTTACAATATCAGCATCTAAAACTGCCGATATGACAATTGCACAAATATATCAAGCTTATACCAAAGGCAAAGTAGTATTTGCATTTGTACCGAGTAACACCGCTTGCAAAGTATATAATCTGATTGAGTGCACAGCATCATCTGTAAAATTTAGAGGATACGCGAATTCGACAGAATATGAATATGTAGGAAACGCATCTGGTTGGACATATTCAGAGACCGAAGTCGATGCATTAGTAGTTACTACTAAAACTAATACAACCCTTGATCACACATTTAATGAAGTATACGCAGCAATAACTGCAGGTCGGCCTATAATTTTGAATGCATACTTAGACGGATTTTATTATCGCGGATATGTACTTCGCTTTGATTCAAGCACTATCTTATTTACAGGTATAATCCCGTTCAATGATTACTTTTGGATCGTTTGGGCTCCGTACTTCTCTACAGACGAATATTCGATGGCAGTTCTTGAAATACCAACACTCGCTGCTGACACTGTACCGAAACCCGCAGGTATTGCGACTGTAGGCCGTTTGCAAACGGCAGCTCGCGCCGACCACATACATCCTCGTGACACTACATTGGCCTCTCCTACAGTTGTCGGTGGTGTGAAACCGGTTGCTAAGACAGATGATATGACAACACCTGTAGGTGTCGATGACGCAGGTGCATTGTTCACTAATGCGCTATCTGATGTAGATACCATAGAAGGTGAATTAGTTGAACTCCCGAATGCATACACTCTTCCAGTTGCGACGCCGACTACACTTGGTGGTGTAAAACCCGTAGCGAAAACATCTGAGATGTCATCTGAGGTTGGTGTCGATAGCAATGGTAGATTGTTTACTGCAGGCACGCCGTCGACGCATACACAATCTGCGAGTACAATAACTGCGGGCACGTTTGCTGGTCAGGTTGCAGCGCGCGCAAGCGACGAAGCTAATCTAGACAACTTACAGCTTCGTAATGTTCGTATTACTAACGCAACAATCACCGCAGGTGTAACTGAAATGAATCCCGGTGAAATAATATTCGTTTATGAATGATAGAAATGGAGGAGGATTTGATAAAATGGCCCAATCAATGCATGACGAGGTGATATGCACATGAGCACTACTGGAGGAGGAAAAGAACGGGTTGTTGCTGTAGCAGGCAAAGTAGTTAAAGCAAATGGCAAGGCAGTAACTATAGATATCCCGACTGCTACATCAGACGCCTTCGGCGGCGTAAAAGCCGACCCCGCAACAGAGACCGATACACTGCCGGTTCGCATCGGCACAGACGGCAAGCTCGTGACCGCAGCGGAGGGACACGGCCTGACCGACGCACAGATCGCGTCCCTGGACGGGCTTTTCAAAATCGCACAATACACGCAGGACTCCTCGGCAGCCTATGAAGCATTTAGGCAAGCGTTCGGGGATTGCTAATGGCGTTGTTGTCTTCGCCGCAGACTTTTCCGGCAGCGCTCCGTCCGCAGCGCAGTTCTATACCTGGGCTGGGCGTGTGTATGGCTCGTCCATATACGATACGCTCGCCAATATCCAGTGTGCGGACGGCATAGCAAAACTCACCTCTGTGTACGACAGCGCGAACAGCCGCTGGGTTAAGCAGATGATGTGTACCGGAGGGCTTTTTGAGGCCGACGAATTCATCTGCACCTTCAAAGCAAAATTCTGCGGCACGGCTGGCAGCTGGAACAACGTGATCACCTACGGCACGGGCACACACTGGACGAACGGCCTGTGGTCGGACGGCATCAAGTGGCCTGCTGGCGGCGAGATAGACGCGTTCGAGCAGACTGGCGGATACGCTGAGAATCCTAACACTTTCAAAACGCCGACCGCGCACTGGGGCAGCGGAACCAACAGCTCGTATCCAGACACGCATCTTTCCCGTGCGGGCGAGAGCGTGGAGTTTACACCGGATATGTGGCATGATTTCAAGTTCTCCCTTAAAAATGGCGCTGCAAAGATTTATATCGATGATACGCTTGTCAGCGAGGGAGATTTTTCAGACTGTGCGGTGTCGAACAACTATCTTGCAGACTACAGGCCTTTCCTCAAGCCGCAGGCGTTCTATATCGACGGCTCCTGCGCGGATGCGAGCGATAAATCCAACAGCTATCTGTTCGAGGTCAAGGACTTCAAGGTGTATCAGGATGCGGATGTCGTATGTACGGGCCTCACAATCCATCCGCAGATGTGGACCAGCGGAACAACGCTGGTGTTCCCGAGCGGCGCAGAGATCTATTTCGATCGGGTATACACTCCGGCAAATACCAGCAACAAGGCGTGCGTGTGGAGATCATCCAATCCGACCGTGGCAACGGTGGAGCAGGGCTACGTGAAGACACTGACCACTGGAACGACGGTGATCAGCGCAACGTGCGGGGGTATCACTGCGTCCTATACACTGACAGTGTCCGCGAGCGCCAGCGTTCCGTGTGCGAAACTCGCCTGTGCGCAGGAGAGCATCCTCATAAGTGTGGGGAGCATGATAGACCTGACCGTGTACAAATATCCGTCCTTCGCGACCGACGAGATCGCCGTGACGAGCGGCAGTCAGGATGTATGCACAGTCAGCGGCGCGACTGTCACAGCTGTAGGCGCGGGCAGCACAGAGATCACGATCCAGTGCGGCACGAAGTCGATCACGATCCCAGTGACAGTCAATGCGGTCAAGTCGCCGTATGTGGCCTATGATTTCGCGACGCTGATCGCAAATATCGGGCAGACGGCAACAGACGAAAATAAAACTGCTACCATTGCAAACACCGGATCCGCTGGAGCAGAATTTGATCTAACCGCTACCGCAAAGACAAAGAACGTCATCGTGGATAACAAGTGGGTGACGCAAATCGATACGTACAATGCACAGAATAATCCAATCGAGACGGCGCTGAATCTAAAGTCGCAGCCTTTCCTGTATGTGGCGGAGATCCGCGAAAATAGTGGTCAGATGATGTTGAACGGAAGCAATCAGAACGTTATGCCGTCCGTGGCTTGGTCACAGAACTTGACCAAATGGGTGATCCGATATGGTCCGACAGATCCCCTCGAATATACGCCGAAAACGCTCCCGTGCAGGATCGCCATCTATTTTGACGGAGCGAAAACAAGTGTATTTGCGGACGGCGCAAAAATCGCCGGCGACGGAGCATCGAATTATATCACAACCGAACTTCGATTCTTTTATAGCGTAAACACTGAATTTTTTAACTTGCTAACGCTGTATATTGGCGACACATTTACCGATGAGGAGATCATCGCGCTCACGAAGGCACAGAAAGGATAATACATGCATCTGCTGCGGCGCACCAGTGCCAGAGGGGGCGCGAATGGTGTACTAGAGACTTTACTAACCAGAAAGGAATAAAAATGAAGATCATCGAATCAATGTTGACAAACAACACCTGCTACAAGATAGGTAAACCGATAGAAGTGCAAGGGCTGATGCTCCACTCAATCGGTTGCCCTCAGCCGCGCGCTGAAGTATTCGCCCGTGGCTGGAACAATCCCGCGAAGGAGGTCGCGGTTCACGGCTTTATAGATGGACTAACCGGCGACGTTTGGCAGTTTCTGCCCTGGAACATCTGGGGATGGCATGCGGGCGGTTCTGCTAACCTTACGCATATTGGTGTTGAGATGGGCGAACCAGATTGCATCAGGTACAAGCCATCGTCGGCATACTTCACTTACAAACCTGAGGACCGCGATCGCGCAGTTGCTTGTGCAGAGACCACATACAAATCTGCCGTTGAGCTATTCGCGTGGCTCTGTCAAAAGTTCAATCTCAATCCGCTCGAAGATGGTGTTATAATCGGACATGCTGAAGGACACGCACGCGGTGTTGCATCTAATCACGGTGACCCTGAGCATCTCTGGAAACAGCTCAGAATGCCATACACCATGGACACCTTCCGTGCAGCTGTTGCTAAGAAGCTTGCAGAGCTCAACGGTGACGCAGAAACTCCTGACGAGCCTCAGCAGCCTGAGAAACCTGAAGAAACTACTTACATTACTTATCAAGTCCAGCGCGGTGACACGCTGTCTGGAATTGGCGTGAAGTTTGGTGTGGATTGGCGCAAACTCGTCACCTTTAACAAGCTAGCCGATCCTAATCTGATATTCCCTGGACAGGTGCTCAAAATTCCGCAGGCGGAATCTACTCGCAAGATTATTCAGTACACTGTTCAGCCTGGTGATAGTCTTTGGGTGATTGCTAAGAAATATCTTGGAGCCGGTTGGAAATACAACGAAATTGTCAAATCTAGCGGACTCACCGGAACGGCAATTTATCCCGGTGACGTATTGACCATCATCCAGGACTGATTTCAGGGGTCATCATGACAACAGAAAAGAAAACCAAAGTGGTCAATTGGCTAAAAGCTGCAGGAGTACGTGCAATAAAGACATTTGCACAATCGTTAGTAGCTTATATCGGAGTAGCAACTGCATTCTCTGAAGTAAACTGGGCAAGTGCTTTATCTACTGCAGGAATCGCAGCTCTGTTATCTCTGCTAATGTCAATAGCTGGACTGCCCGAACTCAACGATAAGCCCATCAAGGATGTCGAATTTGACCCTGCTTACGATGAAGCCAATCAAGATGACGAGGCGTTGGATGACAATATCAACTATCCTGACGGCAACTAATTAAATTCATGTCAGCTGCGATAACCTATCGCAGCTGGCAATCTAAGTTTAGAATCGTTATAATATATGGACATGAAATCAACAGCGCAGCGTCCGGAAGTTGCGCTGATAACATATATACATAACTGGGAGTTTTGTAATCATCCTGAAACCCTCCCAAAATCAAAAATAAAGGAGAATTAAAAATGAAAAACGTAAGAAACATCATCACAAGCAAGTATGCGGATTATAACATGCTTATCCGAAATACACCCCCGCTTGTGATGATTCTTTTTGTGATGTCAGTCATCGCAATGAACCTGTTAGCAAACAAAGAGCTAGTGAACATCGGTCCACTTGCACTAGATTGTGGATTTTTACTTTCATGGCTCAGCTTCTTGTGCATGGATATGCTCACAAAACGATTCGGAGCATCTGCAGCGATCAAACTATCACTCACAGCAGTAGCTTTCAATGTATTCACAGCAGCCATATTTTTTGTAGTATCAAAAATCGGCGGAAACTGGGGAGAATTTTACTCCAGCGGGAACGAAATTGTAAATGATGCCCTTAATAATACAATTGGCGGGAGCTGGTACATATTATTTGGATCTATGCTTGCGTTTTCTGTAGCTGCAATTGTAAACGCAATACTCAATGTCACGGTAGGTAAACTAGCAAATAAAGATAATTTCATTTCATACGCACTTCGATCTTATGTATCTACGATGGTTGGGCAGTTTGTAGATAACTTGATATTTGCAATTGTAGTGAGCCGTGTCTTGTTTGGATGGACATGGATCCAGTGTTTGACCTGCTCTGCAATTGGTGCTATTGCCGAACTACTCTCTGAAGTAATCTTCAGTCCTGTCGGATTTGCAGTATGCAAGAAATGGGAAGCTGAAAATGTTGGATCAGCATACATAGAATATACTAAGGAGTCGAAAATATGAAGAACGTAGTAATAACGGGATCAAGTCTCGGAATAGGTCGTGCAACCGTTGAGGAATTTCTTAAGCATCCTGAATTTACTGTACATGGAATTGACGTATTACCTGCAACTGTCGAACACCCAAACTACATTCATCACATTGCAGATGTCGCTTATTCCCCGCTGCCAAACATTGAAAATCCGTATATACTGATAAACAACGCAGGCGTCCAAAATTCCGGACGTGACATCGATGTCAATCTCAAGGGGCTTATGAACTGCACAGCAAAATATGCGCTACACAATCCTACAATCGCTGCTGTTGTTAATCTAGCATCTGTATCGGCACACAATGGCGCTGAATTCCCGGAGTACACTGCGTCCAAAGGCGGTGTCATTGCTTACACCAAATGGACAGCAAAACAGATTGCAAAGTACGGTGCAACTTGCAATAGTTTGTCATTCGGGGGAGTAGAAACTGAGTTAAACTTCCCGGTCATGAATGATGCCGATAAATGGGCAGATATAATGAGCATGACGCCGCTCAAAAAGTGGGCAACCGCTGAAGAAGCAGCAACATGGATATACTTTGTTTCAGTGATAAATAAATCGATGTCTGGTCAAGATATCATAATAGATAACCTTGAGACGCTGAATCATAGATTTGTCTGGTGAGAGATCGTTATAACTAATATCGGTCAAATGGCGACCTAACTAATAAATAAACGGAGAGGAAAAATATGGACAAAGAAACATTGATGGCCTTCGCTGCAAGTAAGGCACGTGAAACCGCCATGAAAGGCATTGGCGGACCGTTTGGTGCAGCAATAACGCGATATGGAGAAATCCTCTGTATCGAATCTAACACAGTGCTTGGAGATCACGATCCGACAGCACATGCGGAAATCAATGCGATCCGAGCAGCATGCAACATTTTAGGTACACATGACCTCAGTGATTGTGAGCTCTACGCAACTGGTTATCCTTGCCCAATGTGCCTTGGCGCAATTATGTGGGCAGGAATAAAGACAGTATACGTATCGACACTTCCGGAAGATGCCGAAGCGATCGGCTTCAAAGATGCTGCAATCTATCGATACATAATGGATCATAAATGTGAGTCCGCAAAACCTGATGAAAGAATCAATCAAACGCTCACCATCCGTTATCTGGATAGAGAGATCGGTAAAGGATTACTGGACGACTACGCCAAAGCACATAAAACAATGTACTAAGGTACTACTACCTTGAATAATTACACTATCTAGCAGCTTGTTGTAGAAGTACTTTTACAATTGGCTGCTAGAAATTAAATCACGGGGTAGATAGTATGGATGACGTCAAGCTATATATGACAGATGCTGAAATTGTGAAGTCCTATAAAGAGGCTGCTAACAAACGTAAGCAGGTTGAAATACTTTGTCAACTTAATTTATGCAAACCAGACGATATAATCAATGTGCTCAAAAAGAGTGATATTGATTGGCGCACACTGCCCAGGTCATCAACAGAATCTAGTAAATCGAAGAAACAGTATAATGAAATTAAACTACCCGATCCTAAGCCTAAATTTAAGCGGGCTGTCCGAGCTGAGCCGAAAGAATCAACAGACATGTCCGAAGTACTTAGTGCTATAACTAAGTTAACTGATAGAAAACGCGCACTTCGCGCTGAAATTGAGGAAATCGACAATACACTTGCGTCAATTGTTGCGTTATGTCAAGGCGAACAGCCATATGGAGGCCAAAATGAAAATACTATTGAGACCTAATCATAGTTCAGCAATTTCAGCAAGTATATCGTCACGTGACTTGAGTCAAAATATGATTCGAGTTAGATCATCAAACGTATACAGCATTGCTGCCGATATTCGTGACGCAAATTCCAATACCTGTACATTACTTGTACGCTTTAAGGATAATAATCAACCCGGAGATCTATATCAATACTTTGATGTACCGGTTAAATTATACAAGAAATGGCTGAACTCGCCGTCTAAGGGACAGTTCTTCTGGGCATACATACGCAATTATTATCCATATCGCAAATTAACAGGAGATAAACGCGGCAAGCTGTCAAATGCAATCAATTGAAGGAAATATCAATGAAAAATGAAACTTTAATCCGTGGGAACAAGCTGCCTTGGACAGAAACTGCAAGAAAACTTGATAACAATACCGATTCATCTGCATACATTGCTAATCAGTGCGAAACGCACTGGGAAGTTGCAAGCGATCCGATGTATACAGAGCACCACCACCAGATACCAGGATATTGGACAATATATCGAACTGATAACATGGAGTTATTAGGTACCGTAGTGCGCCAATGCATTTCGCAAACTCAAAATGCAGAAGCATTTGAGCTACTCATGCCGTTGATAACAGATAATGTTGCACATTGCGAATACGCGGGTCAGCTGTCCCCTACTCAAACATTCGTAGTAATTAAATTTAACGAAAGCTACAAGCTATCTCAGCTACCGGATGACGACGTTGATCTATATGTTGTAGCAATCAACGACCATCTCAAACCTGATGGATGTGTACTGTTGTTGAATGTCCCCGTCATTAGACGATTTAACATATGCGCAACTGCACTGCTATCTAAGAATCTTTACAAGTACAGAATGTTTGCACCACCAGTTGCTGCGAATTGCCGTGATCAAGCGTTCAAAATAAAAACAAACGCAGAGAATTGCGTATACTACCTAGACAATCAGCTTGAAAAGCTAATTAATGCTAAATTGACTAAAGAAGATCTAGATAGCATTCTCGACGAACTGTTCCCTGTGCCTCCCACTAATCTATTAGAAGCAAACATAGTTTCGGCAGAAAATAAACTAGAAGAAGTAACCATGCTACGGCAAACCTTTATTGAAGATTGTTTTCAGCCTACTATGCATGAGCCTAATGATTGTAGAGATCTGTACATAGCTTGTGCCGATTATGATCAACACTATTTCAAGAAATTAGAGAACGCATATTCGCTAAGCTATCGAATGCGTGTACTGCCTGGATGGACTACCGATGTCGGGACATACATAACAGATAAAGCACTCAAGCTCATGCAAAAACACCTTAAATAGAACCGAGCAAGCCTATCCACGATGCTCAAACCGCTCGGACTTCCGGAGGGTGGAGAAATCTGCCCTCCATAACCATAATTGATCACCCGTGAGAACTAACGCTGCACGGGTGATATATTTATGTATACATTTTATGGTGGCATATCTTCAGGCACCGCTTTAACTATGCGATGGTTGAATGTCATACGAATCATGTAACGCATTGTATAGCTGCTCTAGCGCAATTGGATAAGCCTTTATGATTTCGTCCTCAGATAATGAATACATGTCCGCTAACCTTCTGAAATCTGTCCGAGTTAGCTGACGTTCTTGTGCGATTAATTCCCTAACTAATAATGATGGGATGTCATCATATTCGTCTGACATGAATTTATCTATGCCCGAAATATGAATAGGCGATGATGAAACACTGCCGATGTAATCTTCAAGATCAACATTGTAAAGTGAACCAAACATCGCCTTTAGCGAATTCATTTTATCTGGTGGTAGATTGAGCCGAGGGTCGCTCAGATCTTCATACTTAACTTGTCCCCAATGTTTGCCTAACTGGGCACCGACCTCCATACACAGAGATCGTCTTATACTATACTTAACCTCATTGAGTTCACGTTCTAGCTCTTCGCCGATTCGCGGCTTGAAAAACACTGCAAATGATAGATCTGTTCTGTATCTAGGTGCCCACCTATATTTGTACCACATCTTGCAGAACGCGAGACACGCTGATTGGAATTTATCCTCATAACTTATGTAGTTGTTATTGATAAATGTCTGTGTAGCAACATATCCAAAGAAATTATAGTTTAATTCAAATATTGCGTCCCGAATATCCAATCGTGCTTTGCGTGCTTCTTCTTCCGCGGGCAAGCTATCATACAATTCATTTGTTTTTCTCTTTATGTATGCGGTGAGCTCTTCATCAGGTTGTCGATCTTTCCAAACATCTATCATTTTCAATCCTCAGCTTTCGGTGCGGTTTTAGTATTTAACGATGCCTACACATATATTATATAATAATTAGGCTAAAATGTCAATAGATTTTATTAAAATTAAATAATATTTATATTCAGACATTTTGGCAGTATATCAAATATTGTTAGGCCAAATATTTGATATATCAAAATTTGTAATTAGATTCGCAGGTAGTTGAAAGTTATAAAAATTTCAAATATTTGAAATATCAATATTTGTTTGCCTACAATATTTGAAATATCAAGAATTCTGAACAGAATACATATATAAATACATATATAAATACATAATGATTTAATATTAACCATAAAATACTTAATAAAACATATGATTGCGCACCACTCAAGGGGGGAACGAACCTCACTCGCAAAGCTCGCTCGTCTCAATAAAAATTTTATTAAAAAATTTAATTTTGTCAGTTGATATCTTTGTTCTCTGCTATGTTTGAATCGTTAACAATATCAATATTAAAGATTAAACTGATATGAGGTATCATCATGAACGAGGAAAAATTAATTGACATCTGCGAAAATTTAGATGACCTAGGTAGAATAATTGATTCAATGACCAACGGATCACTTTCGGCATACGAAAATCACATGGATCTTTTTCATGCGCTGCATTACCGCTGTAATCAGATCTCTGCAGGTTTGTCTCAAATAGAAACGCGATATGCTCAAACAAACCAGCAGGAGCTGCTCGATCGCATACACTAATCGTTAAAAATTGTATATCGGAGGATAACATGGCAACACCAAATATTGATGCAATCGAGAGATATGCAACACGAACCGTTGAATACACGCAGAGTTTAACTAAACGCAAGAGATTATACATCCCCACAATCGCGAGATTACATAAGCTACGTGATAAGTTAGCATCAGTTTTGAAGAAGTTAGATGAAATCTTGTCTAAATTTGATCCTGATGCTGCTCCGCAGCCTGCCCAGACTCCTACATCAGCTGAAAAATCTGATGAAATTACAATAACAGAAGAGCGCATTCGTGAATTGATTGCAGAACAGCTTAAACCGGCAACATGTGTCAATAGCGCAGTTCCAGCGGTTCAGCTAGATAAAGCTCCGCCAGCTGCAGAGGAAAAGCAGGTTGGTAAGTGCAGATCTACTCCTACTTCCGCCAAACGCATAAGTTCGCAGAAAGTTGTAGTCGCTTATCATAATCTGTTCAAGGATCACCTACCTGTTCATAGCGGCAGTGACGCAATTGATGGCATATGCGAATTTTTGGGCAAGTGGTATGACACTAAGATATGGCACTTTAGTAAGTTGAAGCAAAAAGATCCTAAGTTAAATTACAACGTAAAGTGGTTACCTCAATACATTAGAGATTTTGTGGTGTACCTTGGTCAATACCCAGATAAGATAATGGAGAAACTCAAAGAGCTGAATGAGTTTCTTGATGCCGGACCGGATGATCCTACATATACAAATATAGTGCCTTATGACGTGTTTCGAATAGGTCGCGAAAACGATCCGAACAATTGTACACCAACAGCAGAGTCGATATGGTATCAAGTTGTCTACGTGCTTTTCCGACATCTTGATATACCAGATAACAACCCATGCGCCTGCCCCAAATCGTTAATTATTCACGCATACCTCACTCCCGAACAGATAAAGGCTGGAATAACCAACGAAGGTCCTGAGGATGTATTCCGCCAAGCCGCTAAGGACATGTGTAGGTATCTCACTAAACGAAAGGAATGATGTAACACGAACTTCACAGATTTCTCCTCTTATCGCGGAGTTAACCGAGGTGATGTGAGCAGTTTTGTTGCAGCAGCTACTCAAGCTGTTGACATAATAATTGACAATGCAGCAGATACGTTACAGTATCGGACATGGGCGATCGGTATACTGTATACAATTGCATATAAGTTTATCACCGGTGATTACTTCGACGCAACTAATCTTACCTTTGCAAAGTTGAGGGAGATGCCTATTGTAGATGAGTTTGCACTCAAAGCACAATTTGGTCGCGATTTTATAGAATTCCGTGATATAGTTTGGGATGTTCCGGACCGCTCAGCGGCTGATAGCAAGGTACCGCCGCCTCAGCTTGTAGCAAAAACAATTCCCGATGATATCATTGCAAAGGCCAAACAGGGTGTAATTTCAACTCCTGTGACCAAAGGTGTAGATCCTGTTTACGCAACACCTAAGAGCAATCTCTATATATTGCCTCCAAAGTATCCTCGAATGAATACGGATGTGATTTCGTTCATGGAGGCTGCTGATTACGGTCGTGCATCTATTATTTATCAGAGTTTACCACAGATACCACTTTCACAGAATCAGATATCGCTTACAACTCAGGCAGATAAATTAATTGATAGCGATCTATTCAAATTATTCCCGACACACATTATACATACCCGTAAGTCTTCATTGTACGATCCTATAGATGGATTAGATTACGATGAAGATATTGGCGTGATAATCCCCATAAAGGGATTCACAACTAAGCAGATTGTTGATAACATAATACGATATCCGCATATTCATCAGCTCAAACGCAAGATAGGTGATACGTTTGTCCCGTTTCAATCTTACATAGAAATAGACGGATCGCTTGAACGTGTTGATAAGATATGGCAAACATTGCCCATATCTAGATATCTTGAGCCGAAGCCTGAATATGTTACTGAGTATGTTGTACGTCGATACTTGCTCGAACGCGATATTCGTAAGATAGATCATAAGTCAACAATTGAAGGTACGTTAGATCCATTTTTAACGTTATTTGCGCCTCCGGATTTTTACGCAGGATATAGATATAAAGATCCGATTGAGTTGGCGAGACTTTGCGTCAAGAGTCGAATATCTTATCGAGCATCTCGTAATGGCGTAATCAATAATTCTGGAGTAAGTAATTGTATATTTGCGCCATATTGTGTTCAATCCAACTGCAACATTGTATGCCCGACTTATCAGCAGATTGATTATCTACTCTCTCAAAATGAGCTCACAATGCCGGATCCAGTATTTAGCATGGCTTCATCGTTATATGATTATGTCGATATGCTCTATACTAAGTATACTTCAGGATTTCATCTTGTTGAATCTTCATCTCTTAGTGGTAAATCGATACCCGATAGTACAACTGGGGTGATCACAGCATTGCCGTCGGCTAGTTCCGGTGAGGTGGCTAAACTTATCACCTACTGCGGTATCTGTAATAATTGGCGTGGTAGTCAATTTTCAATGGTTGTATATCAGCTCAGATTTTCACAATATATTGATAAGTTGCGATCAAGCTGGAATCAGGCTACTGAATCCGATGCCCTTCAATATATGCGTATCTGGGCACGTAGTGCTAAAGTACTCGTCATAAGTAATTTTGATTTTGTGTCCTTTGGCGATTTTGAATGCCAGACGCTTTTGCAGCTGATACAAGATCGTGCAGATGCTGGTAAACTTACATTCTTAGTATGCAGAGACCGCACCAAATTAGTCGGTAGGAGTTCATTTTTCTCTGTATTGTCCGATACATTGAAGGAGGCGCGCGTAGAATGATATCATCTATTGAGCTGCAAATAATATCGCGCATCTTAACTTCTCAAGATGAGGCAGAAATTGATACCTTATGTGGATTTGACGAGAGCTACTATAATATATTCAAAAAAGAAATTGGATTTATTCTTTCGCATAGAGCTAAATACGGAGATGTCCCAGACAGTTTTACGTTTCAAGCAGAATTTCCTGAGTTTGAAATTGTTGCAGTTTCGGAGCCGCTTGAATTCTTGGTATCTGAGATCAAGAAAAACAAGCAGCACATCATACTTATTGAAACTTTCAACAAGATCAAGGATCTAGGCTCCGGAGATGTAAGCGAAGCTTGGCAGTACTTGTCTAATCAATGTGAGCGTGCAAATAATTTGAACGACTCGCGCCCGATGGATATCATCAAAGATGCTAAATTACGTGCGGATCAGATCATTGCTTTTAACAAAGCACAGAGAATACCTACTGGGTTTGATGAAATTGATAAATTGATGTATGGGGGTCTATCTACTGTCGAGGAGCTGCTCTTGATAGTTGCAAGAACTAATACAGGTAAGGCTCAGCCTCTTTGGTCAAAGGTTCTTACGCCTAACGGCTGGAAGACTATGGGTGATATCAAAGTCGGAGACGTTGTCTGCGGCAAAAACAACGATAATGGTAGAGTTGTTCAGATATTCCCGCAAGGCCGAAAGAAATACTATCGTGTTCATTTCGACGACAATACATTTACTGAATGCTGCGGTGATCATCTCTGGGAAGTACTCGATAGTAATCGGCGTGATAGATCTAATAAGCAGTATGGTGTTCATTATGTAGAAACTACTGATACTATTCGTAAATCTATCGACAACCGATATTCAGTCGATATGTGTGGACAGCTTGAATTCAATTCTGAGTTCAATCGTGATTCTGAACTTGACGGATATCTGCTTGGAGTTATCCTAGGCGATGGATCTACTCGTGATGGCTGTGTGAGCATCTGCAATGAAAATAGTGAGCTCTGGAGTCGAATTGAATCTGCATTGTCTGTATATGACTGCCGTCGATCTGCTAAAAGTAAGGATTACATTGTAGGTTGCAACGGTAATAATTTTGTGCGAAACAAGATAGTTGAGTACGGATTGATGAATGTGAAGTCAGCAGATAAATTCATCCCTGAAAAATACTTCCATGCTCCAGTTGACGTACGAAGGGATCTACTAGCTGGTCTAGTTGATACTGACGGATATTCGCCTAAGGAGACAACTTCTGTATGGGAGTTTGATACGTCATCTGAACAGCTTGCTAAAGATTTTGCAAGGCTTGCAAGATCACTTGGAGTAAAAGTTAAGATTCATGCTCGTAAACCTAGTTACTATAAAACGGGTGATACTAAGCACATTGCTAACGGATCAAGACATCTCGTTTGTAGATCTGATTTCAATCCATTTTACATCTCCTGTAAGGCGGGTAGGTTCTCAATACGAACAACTCCGCTGAACGGTAGTATGCCTAAGCGCCTGTGCAAAATGATACAGTCCGTTGAATACATTGGCGAAACCGAATGTCAGTGCATACTACTAGATAATAAAACACATACTTACATAACCGATGATTTTGTAGTAACACATAATACCTGGGTAACAACAAAGATGATGGAGTCAGCACAGTCTCACGGATTCCCCGTTCTTTATTACAGCCCTGAGATGCAATCCTCGTTTATGGGTACTCGTTTTGATACATGGCGGCGTAATTTCATAAATAGCGATCTTCATAGAGGTAGATATTCTGAAGAATACTTAAAGTACATAGACGAGCTTTCGCACGAAGGTACATCGGCATATATTCTTGAGGATAAAGATACTCCAGAAGGCGCAGTAACTGTATCGGTCCTACAGCAGTTAGTTAAACAGCTACACATCAAGCTACTTATTATTGATGGTCTGTCATACATGAAGGACGAGCTGAACGCGCCTAGAGATGATATCAAATACAAGAATCTCTGTACCGGTCTATTTCGACTCAGTAAGCAATTCGGCTGCGCTGTTGTGATAACTATGCAAGCTAACCGCGAGACCAAAGAAGAGAAGGATGATAAAGGGGTCGCCCGGCCAACTCTCTATAATGTTGAGGGAAGCGATCATCCGGCGCGTATATGTACGCAGGCATTCTGTTTAAGGCAGATATTTGATCGGCACATATTGGAGATTGGATTGGAGAAATCTAGAACAGCGGCAAATACTAAGCCAGTATTCACATATAGTTGGGACCCAGGTTCTGGGCAGATGTCACTTGCACCTAACGATGACAGCTCAACGCCGGCAGCAGCTCCGCCAGTACATATGCCATCGATATCTAGATTTGGTTTGGATGCGAGTACCAATTCGACAAATGACGCACCGTTCGCAACTGAGGATGACGACGATGTCGAATTTTGATACAGGTACAAAGATAGATGTTTAGTCTTATATCAAATATTGACTTCAGTAATTGATTTTAATTCAGTTCGACCTCGAAAGGTCTTATATTTGCATACGAGGATAATCAATGAAGGATATTGAGCGCGTGGTGGAGAAGTTAGCTGAACTCGGATTCGTTCGCCCGCATAAGATAACAGGTAACTACTATACTATATATTGCCCGTTCCACAATTCTGGCAACGAGCGCAGACCGTCGTTCGGCGTATCGTTGAAAGATGAGATTCGTAACGGTAAGAAATATCCCGCAGGATTTGCGCATTGTTTTACCTGCGGTTATGCACATTCGTTGAATGAATTTGTTTCCGATCTACTTAAACTTCATAATATGTCAGGATCTGGGCTAGAATGGCTAACCGAAAACATCCCCGGATTCACTCCCGATCATGCATATGAATTACTTGTCCCAGACGAAACAATATCTGCATTACAAGATAAGTTCGCTGTTGATTATATCAGGACACGGGCCAATTCAATGTCTCCCGCGTTTGTGTCTGAATCTGAATTATCAAAATATCGTTATACCGTGCCATACATGTACGAGCGAAAACTTGTCGATAATGTAATTGCACAATACGATGTTGGTTTTGATCCAGATTTCGTGCCTGCGGGGCATAAACGTGCAATGCCAACAATTACATTCCCGGTGCGCGATAAGGATGGAAACACCTTATTTATTTACCGTCGTGCGATTGCCTCTAAGCATTTTTTCATGCCTAGTTCTATCGAGAAACCCGTTTATGGATTGGATCAAATTCCGCCTAATTGCAAATCGTTATGTATTACCGAGAGTATAATTAATGCCCTTACACTTGTTGGTTGGGGGTATCCTGCAGTTGCATTACTCGGTACTGGTACGCCTCATCAGGTAGCTCAACTAAAATCATTAGGTGTAAATGAATTTGTATTATGCCTTGATGGCGATGACGCAGGTGCTCGTGGGACACAGAAATTGAAAAATCAGCTCGCTAGTACAGCATTGATTTGGGTTGTTAATGTCCCCGCAGGGAAAGACGTCAATGATTTAGATAAGCCGACATTTGACAGATTATACACAGAAAGGAATTAGGAGGATCGCCTAGTAGATTGGCGAAGGTGATGAATAATGTTTAATAACTTAGATTCGTTCAGTCAGCAGGCTAGAGATTTGCAGATGCATGCTAAAGTTGCCGAGTTAGTGAAGATATCGAAACAGCTAGTTGAAAGCATTGAGCAGTTGAATGCTCGGCTAACAATACTAGAGGCTCAACGAGATCTTATCAAGAATCAAATAGATAAAGTTGTAATCAGGCTGAATCCTGACGCCATTGATGACGAGGAGTTGTTGAAATGAATAAGAATAACGCATGGATGTTAAGACAAGACGGTGCCGCATTCGACCTAATGGTGCACATATACGCAGAAGGCGATGATAATCTTGATTCGGAAGCAGAGTGTGCTGCTTTCATAATTCGTACGAAAAGCAAGGATGTTGATTTAGCAAATCGTGTAATTGATGCTTGGCTTGCACTGCTCATCGAAGATAGCGTGAAATACACCGATGAAACTGATGAAGATATCGACAAAAGAATAGCTGATGCGGTCTCGGATCTCCCGTATCATTTTACCTATCCCCTTACAGTTCAGCAGCTCCTAGATATCCACCGCAGCTGCAATAACTACAGCAGCGTCGATTCTCTTTATGAGTTTATCGATTCTCTTAATATAAGTGAGCTTCAGCAGAGTATACGCGATTCGATAAATCAACAGTTCTGCCGAGTCAGATATGGCGGACAGTATAATTCGGGAAGCATGAACGGTGGCATATGGTTCCGAATAAGTAGTGTTTCGTTTAACTGGGCAAATACAATATATTTGTTTGTCTCAGAGATCAAACGCAGATATCCAATTGAATATATTACAATTTGTCGTGATTCTGAATCTGACTATGGCTCACGTGATGATCAAGCTGAATATTTCTATAAAGCAAAGGACGGCACACCTTATTACATGATGCCAATATCTGAATATCTAGTTGAGGAGCATGAAAATAATCCAGTATTTGCATCGGCGAGTATCGGCGAAGGTATTTTCGCATATATCTCGAGATCGTTGCAGTCTGGTTATACATTTGAGTATGTCAAGCGTATACTTGCAGATAATGATGTGTCTTTGCGTCATGCTCAGTTGTATAATGTAAGCAAAGAGATTCGCCGAAACTGCATCTCAGCAGCTGATCTACTCGACAGTGAAAGTACGGTAACTCGTCGAAAATTCATACGCGTTATGAATAAGATAAATGCGCTGTTCCCGATCATTCACGTTGCTTCGATTGATGAACGTCCTCGTGACAACAGATCAGGGAATGCAGTTGGCGTCACGTTATCTTTCAAACTTATTTCTAAGGTACCCGAATTAGATGGTGTGGTAGTTGACATCGCCTCGACTAAGCCAGTTAGCACACTTACGTCTGATATCATTGTTCGTAACTTCAGGAATGAGTTTATGGATTATTGCAATTACAAAGGTATTCGAATCTGATTGATTAACGAACTATTAAATTGCCTAAAAAGGTATTGACAAATTTCCAAAAATATCATATAATATATGTGTAGGATAAAACATATCAAAAGTCAAAACATATCCAAAGACGGAGGGACGTTAAATGATCAGCACATTCTACGACACAAAAGATTGCTTCAAAACATATACACACTATACCGAACCGCTGTCTTATGATGATTGGACTAAGCTCCCAGAGGATCATAAGGCTGCGGTTCTTTATGTGCAGTTTTTCTCAAGTATTATTTCTGCTTGGAATGCTGCCAAAAGTTATGACGGGGATGACGAGGAAGCAGTTGAAACTGTGCTCCAGTATCTCATCAAAAATGTGCCAGTTATCGAGAAAAATCCGAGTCGGTTCACGGCTCGCTACATATATCGTGTAGCATATAATTGCATGTATTGCATATGCCACGATCGCAAATGCGACAAAGAACGTCGTGAAAACGAAATATCTGCATCTCAGCTTGACGATTCGGGCAACGAATGGAGCTTATTTGATACTGTAGCTTCAACTAGTTGCCGAATAGAAGATGCCATAAACTCCAAAATATTCTGGGAGTTTGTTGAGAATCTTGATGTAGAAACACGCGTACTGTTTGATCGTATCGCAGCACTCGGTCGTGTTCCTGCAAGTTTAAGTGCACGTAATCTTGAGTTGCTGGCTGACCTCCGAGCAAAGCTGAATGAGCTCACTGCGCGGTTGTTGTAATGTACATAATTCAGCAATTGCTGATTATGAATAATATCAATTTCTAATTTTAAGGAGATCAAAACAATGGGATTCAAAAAAGTCAATGAGTACAACGATGAGAAATTTAGCGGGCTCTTCCTGCTTCGCAACGACGGGGATAGCGCAGATGTGATATTCATGTATCGCAACATCGATGACGTCCTTGTAGCTGATACTCACTACATCAAGTCTGCCGATTATTCTGGATATGTTCACTGCTGCGGAAGAGGATGCCCCGCTTGCAATCGCGGCATTCGTGTCCAGACTAAACTTTTCATACCGCTTTACAATATTACTGATGGGCAGCTTCAGTTCTGGGACAGGAGCATGCGGTTTGAAAATCAGCTTCAGCAGGATGTTTTCTCAAAGTATCCGAATCCTAGCGACTTTGTGTTCAGGGTCACACGAAAAGGCGCTGCCGGCGATGTGAATACGACATACAGCATCGTTGCAGTAGGCAGAAATAGTAATATGCCGTATGAAAAGATCCTTCAGGACGCAGGTGTAAGCTATCCCGATCACTACGAAAAGATCTGTCGCGAGGTTAGTGCCATGGAGCTTGGCACCATGCTTGCTCACAATGCAGAACGTGATAATAATTCAGCTATGCCCGCCTATTCCTATCAGGCAACTCCTAGAGTTGCATTTAATCCTCAGGCGGGTGCTTCTGTAACAGAGACGCCTAGCGCTCCGGAATATTCAGATAGCGACGCACCTGCAGATGTGCCGGATCTTACCGATGACGATGTAACTTTCTGAGCATGAAACTATTTAGTTCAGCCGATGTTGCGAAGATAAATCAGATTGCAGCACAGAGCAAGCAGGTTATTGCACCCGCAAAACCTGTGAAGGCAACAAGCATGAATGCTGAGCTAACCGAAATATCTGATCGGGTTGTTAAGTACTTCAAAGATTCGCCAGCAATGTTGATAACCTCAACATCGCAGTTACACGATTATGTAACTAAGCTGATCGACGTCGGCATTGCTGGCATTGATACAGAAACAACCGGATTGGATAGAATTCGTGATCACATTGTAGGGTCATCATTGTATTATCCCGGGGGTGTTGAATGCTACATACCTAATAAACATCTGATACCTATATTTGACGAGCCTTACAAAGATCAGCTCACATATGCAGATGTCCGAGTCGAATTTCAACGTATTGCAGCCGCGGGTGTTAAGCTGGTGTTTGCAAATGCTGATTTCGACTTGGCTATGATCTACAAGGATTATCAAGTTGATTTCTGCGACAATTGTTACTATGATGTGATCTTGGCCTGGCGTTGCTTGAAAGACAATGAACGTGATAACGCGTTGAAGGTGCTTTATAACAAGTACGTTCTCAAAGGGAAAGGCGATCCTATGAAATTTAATGATTTCTTTTCGGCGCAACTTTTCCCTTACTGCCGTCCGGATATCGCTAAGTTGTATGCTGCAAATGACGCCAAAATAACTTACGAATTGTACATGTGGCAACTTCCTTACACGCTGAAAGATAATCCAAAGTGTAAGAAGAATAAATTAGAGCGTGTATCAGATTTGATCTGGCATCTAGAATTTCCGCTCATAAAAGTTTGCCACATGCTTCATCGTCGCGGCGTATACATAGATATGGACGTTGTCAATGCCTTGCAGAATCGATATCATAAAGATTATGATGTTGAGATAGTTAAGCTGCATGAACTGGTCCAACAACTAATTGATAATTCATTTGTACCTAATTCGGGTAAGCGGCCATTTAACAGCGGCAAAGATTTTAATGAATCGTCTCCTGTACATGTTAAGTATCTACTATATACACTGCTCAATATCCCGCAAGGTAAGGATGGACAGAGCGCTGATAAATCTGTGCTTTCTGCCGTCAATAGTCCAGTTACAGACCAGATTCTTGCTGTCCGTAGCTTATCTAAGTTAATTGGTACTTACATAGATAAGTTACCTCGAGAGATTGCACCTGACGGTAAGATCCATGCTCAGTTCAAGTCAGTCGGCGCCAATACTGGACGAATGTCGTCCGCCAACCCTAGATGGTTTGCATATTGGGGTTGTAAAATCAAGTTAATTCAGGGAAGGGGAGCAGAGCTGCTATCTGTTTCATAATCCTGAGCCAAGGCACACATATATCTACCATATGAGGTACATGATATGAGAAAAATACACTTTAATGAAGAAACCATTGCAAAAATACGATCGTTCATACAAGAAGGTCACACAATGGATCAAACATGTAACAGATTTAATCTAAAATATGATACGCTGAAGCGTGTTATGTTTGAAAACAGTATCTTGCCATATCGAATAGATAAGTCGCACACTCGTAAAGTAATTGACGAGGACCTCATACAGCTCGTATGCGGACTATATGGGGCTACGAAGATGCGAATGCAGGATATTGTGAAAGAAGCTAAGCTAGATAATTATGTTGTACAGCAGATAATTGATAGCAACTTTTCGGAAGAATTTCAGAACCATCGGAAATCTACTCTGTACTCGATTAGCAAATTAGGTGATAAAAATCCGATGAAATCCGTAGCCGGCGCAGATCACCCTAATTGGATAGGTGGGGTAGTTAGTGATGGTCAAGGATATCTGATGGTCAAAAAACCTGAATGGTACACCGGTAGAAAGGGTTCTGATTATGTTTTCCAGCACAGTGTAGTAATGTGCGAAGCTATTGGATTAACTGAGGTTCCGAAAGGATTTGTGATTCATCATATAGATGGAGATAAATGCAATAACAACATAGATAATCTAGCGCTTGTATCGGTTACAGGACATGGAAAAATTCATTCGGTGTATCGAAGATTGTGCAAGGTGCAGAGACTATCCGTACAGGAGTAGGCGAAAGCCCAAATGCTTGACAACTGATCGTGTGTAGTTCATGCTATGCAGGTCTTTGAAGAGATAGTCCACTAAATGAATCTGCAAAATATCCCATCACATGCGGATGATATTCGACATATGTTTAGATCGACTCCGCCTAAGCCCTACACAATGGATGTTAGCAATAATCAAATCGTCGGTCCGTTGTATCACGAAATTCAACTTGCAGACGGTTCGTGGAGAACACTCGCAGATATTCACGTCGGAGATCATCTCTCATTAATTTGTGAAGAAGGTACATTCAACATTCACGTAGATAATGTTGCTATAACAGGCAGCAATGTTTCGATCACATTTTCTGACGGAGGGAGTGGTAACACCTAATGAAAATAAACGCAAGGTCGCCTGGTTATGTCATGCTATCTAGCGACTACAGTAGAGTGTGTGCTGTAGTAAAACTTGCTTAATTCGGCGGAATCTGTACAATTAGGTTCCGATTTGTACAGGCTATACCGAGCAAGATATATCCTGACCACAGTAACCTTTCATGTTGTTATCAATAATCATGCAGAGGTGAAAAGTTGTGGTAATATATAAGATCACTAATAATGTAAATGGTAAAGTATACATAGGTCAAACACATCGTTCTGTAGAATCTAGAATAGCTGAGCACGTGAATTCTGCTAATAGAGGTGATGGATATTATTTGCATTCGGCTATTAGATTATACGGGTGGGAGAATTTCAAGTATGAGGTAATTGCTGAGACTGATAATTCAGATGTGTTGAATGAGCTCGAATCTTTCTATATTCATAAATACAATAGCGATGTCGACGGTTACAACCTTTCTAAGGGTGGATATAGCAATTGTATGAATAATGCGGTTGTTAGATCTAAGCATGATGCTAAAATGAGAAGTCCCGAAGTTCGTAAGAAAATTTCCAAAAGCATGAAAGCTAGAATAGCTGCTAATGGGGGCGTTTCTGAAGAGCATCGACAGCATGTGTCAGAAGGACTTAAAAGATTCTATGCTGAAGGTAAACATCCCAATTATTCCGCTCCTTTTCATCTTACGCCTGCTCATAAAAAAGCATTGAATGATGCGAAGAATAAAGCAGTCTATTGTATAGATGAGTCCGAAAACATAGTTGCTGAATTCAATCGTGTTTGTGATGCAGCGGCATGGTGGTATGATCAAGGTTATGTTGTTAAAGATAAGAACGGATTATGTGATAGAATAAAGCAATCCTATAAACAAAATATTTACATTAGAGGGCTTAAATGGATATATCGTGTGTAGAGACTATCGAAAGCTAAACACCAGCATTTGTAGAAATACATAAATAGAGTAATCTAGGCTGGTTGAAAATAAGGTACAAATGTACACGAAGCAAGTAGAGTACCGCTCGAGCGAGTTAGCTTATAAGTGATATTAGCTTATTGTAAGTCTATTGAAGGGAAATTGCAAGGTTCATATATGCTGCTAACGGGTGTATATGTTCAAGAGTTAGTCCGACACTTCTAGTGATAGAAGAACTGTTTAGCGAACAGATAACTAATTAGGCACAGGAACCAAGGTTAACAGCTTTTATAGCTTCGGAAAAAAATTTACAGGAAGCGTTTCGTAAAGGCCGTGACGTTTACGCTACGATTGCAAGTATAGCATTTGACGTCCCTTATGAGCAATGTCTTGAGTTTCATCCTGAAACACATGAATATCAGCCAGATGGCAAGGCGCGCAGAACTGAAGCAAAGGCAGTGCTCCTCGGGATCACTTACGGGCGTGCAATTCCATCTATTGCTGAGCAGCTTTACGGTCATGATGAATCTCTTGATGACGAAGCACGCGTCAAGAAAGCACAGAAGGTGTATGATTCGGTACTGAATGCGTTTCCTGGGTTACGCAATGCGATGCTGGCTGCACAGGAGGAGGCACGCCGAAATGGATATGTTGAAACAATATTAGGTAGGCGGCGTCATCTGCCCGATATGACACTTCCTGAGTTTGAGTTTGTTCCTGCCGAAGGATATGTTAATCCTGACATTGATCCTCTTGATCCGACTACGCTAACTAATAAGAGCACAATCCCGGATAGAGTAGTGAAAGCTCTCCAAGCTGAATTTAAGCAATATAAGTATTTTGGGCAGATAGTTAAGCGTACTCGAGAGTTGGCTGATAATGATCACATAAGGGTCATCAATAATCGCGGTAAGATTCAAGACGCAACTAGGCAGTGTTTGAATTGCGTCGATTTTGAGACGGAGATACTCACAACTCACGGATGGAAACGTCATGATGATATTAGCATCGGTGACGAGGTACTTTCGTATAACTTAACCTCTCAAAAGATCGAAAAAGATCGTATTGAAGCAATTCATGTCAATGACGAGATCACTGAGGTTGTCAATTTCAAATCTTCGACATTTGACAGCTGTTCAACTCTCAATCATCGTTGGGTAGTGGGCGAAGCCGGTGAAGCGCCACGAGTAAAATTTACTTCAAATATCTATAGTAATAAATGGCCAGATTACCCAATACTCCGAGTTGGTGATAATGACTTTGTTGATAATCCGGATTATTCGGATGATCACTTACGGCTGCTAGGTTGGATAATGACTGACGGCAGCTATGGCGGTGATACAAATCGCCATTACCGGATGGAGATATTTCAGCATACTCGAAAACAGAAGAATCTGGACGTTTATCAAGCTATGATAGACGTGCTAGGCGGGTTAGGTATCGAATATACTGATCACTGCTCCGCAGGGTATCATTCAATCTATCTTAAGAAGTGTAAATTTACTTCGCTAGTGTTGCGTGATTTTCCTGATCGAACACTTACTTGGGATTTTGTCAATACACTATCTCAGCGTCAAGCGGGTATCCTCATGTGGTCAATGATAGAGGGTGACGGTACGTTAGGTACAGCTACTCAGAGTGTAACATTCACGTGCAGCAGCACCGCTCGGCGCGATATATTTCAATATCTAGCATTCCGTGCAGGATACGCAACAAATAGTTATACAACGGATCCAAGTGATTTAGAAAACGTCAATCTTAGAGTATACGACTCTGTTTCGAACAGAGAACCTCTATGCGCAAAAAATCCTTATTATACAATTACTGTATTACGTGTTAAGCGCGCACATATTTATCCAAATCATAGATCTAAATCGGCTGTTGCCGGTGTATGGTGCGTGACAACTCAAAACAGTACCTGGATCGCACGCAGGAACGGGAAAGTATACATAACCGGTAACTCTAAGATTCAGGGTAGACAGCGCTGCCCTAATGCATTGAACTCTATTACTCAGAGGTGTGCTATCTAACAGATGGTGCTAACGGTATCAGCGAAATAAGACTGCTTGTCGAGAGAAAGCAATCCGATGACAAGCTATAGTTCAGAGACGAATAAGCTGACTAAGAGACCCTAAACCTACAAAGGTGAGATAGAGGGAATACCGTGCTAAGTTTGTCTAGTAGACAAGAAAGTGTAACGACTATCCGAGTTATATCGGAGTAGGCCGGATGATGAGTTACCGGTCAAAGCGGTGCAGAACAATTTTATTGTTCAAGATATAGTCTGCGTGTATAGTAATTTATACACAGGCGGCGAGTGCTGCCGAACAAACTAAGATGGCCATGCTAATGCTCGAGAATGATTCTGAATGGCAAAAAATCGGAGGCAGACTTATTCTACCTGTTCACGATGAACTTATTGCCGAAGTTCCTATCAGGTACTATGAAGAGGGCGGAAAGTTGCTGAGCGCGCTTATGTGTAAAGCGGCTGAGTTCTTGCCTTTCCCAAGCAAGTGCGACGTTACCACAATGACACACTGGTATGGGCTTGAGTTTCCGTGTCCGTATTCACGACCGGCATCGCTTGATAATCTAAGCGAAGACGAGATTCGATGGGTTCAATATTATCTAGTTCAGTCAGAATATCAACTGCCAACATATAAAGATGCTGAAGGTAACAAGCCGCGAGGTGATGCGGCCAAAGGCGTTAATGGCGTCTGGTCCGATGCGGTGGAGTCCGCAATTGAAGATTACATAAAACGCATGCGAATATCTCGTGAAAATTTCATCGATTTTATTGAAAATCGTGTGATATACGGGTCGCAGGCGGCACAGAATCGTTAAATAATGTAACAGAGTATAAGAAGAAAGGATCTACAAAATGAATTTCACATTATCTACAAAACCGCTGGTAGATGCGTTGAATCTTGGTATCATCAACTCAAACGTATCTAAATTCTATAGTAAGAGTTGTGTTGTTCAGCTAACAGCAACACAGTCTACGCTTCGAATCAATCTAGAGGCTGCACGTCTTGTATCTGAGATAACGCTTAAGGGTAAGGGGGACGATGATGGTCCGATAACCATCTTTGTCGATAGCTTACTCTTCAAGCAGCTTGTAGCATCTCTTGACACCTCCACAGTTACGCTTGAGTTTTCTGAAAATTCGCTGATTGTGCATTCGGGAAAATCAAAGTTTAATCTAGCAAAGATGGCAGATGGCGGCGATCTCTCGTTGAAGCGTGTGAGCGATAACAGTAACGGTGTTGTTTGTGTATTCAGCAAACCTGACTGGGTGTTTGTCAAGAATCGTCAGATGTATGCGATTGCAATGGCGTTCATACATCCTATATACACGCGTGTTTGGGTAGGCGAAGATGGCGGAGTAATTGTCGGCGATTTTGATAACGGGTTGTTTACATACTCCAAATCCAACAAGTTGAATACGACCTGCCTGCTTTCCGATACAATAATCAATCTATTCAACGCAATTCCTGAGGATAGCAAACTCGTGCAGATTTCTGACAACACCTATCAGGTCATCGTCACTAAGGATGGATTCACTCTCGTATCCGAATTTGTTCCCGAGTACGAATCGGATCCTAACATCGGTACATACATGGCGGACACAATCACAGCCATGATGGTAGTTGACTCTGATAACGCGGTTACTGTACCTACATCAGCAATTCGTAAGCTGCTCAGTCAGGCCGATATGCTTGCTAATTCGTCGGAGGCAACTATAATTCTTGGCGCGGATAGTGGTCAGCTCTATCTACATGATAATAACGTCGATGGTAAGATTGACATCATTGGCACTAGTTCGGCAAAGTTTAAGGTTGAGCTGAAGACCACTTTCTTGAAATCTGTCATTGGAGATTATCCGGAAGATAACATTACTATTTGCGCGCTCATGCAAGACAATGAACCGGCGGGCATATTAGTTAACAGCGATAATCTTTCTACTATGCTGTCAGCTGTGGAGTAATTAACATGGCTTTTCAGCAACTGTCAACGTTAGCGCATATTGCTAAGTTTAACTCAGCAACTTCTAGTGATTTTCTCTCTGATTACGAAAAGTTTGTTGATGATGCAATATTGACAGATCTGCAAGAGCCTAGTAGTCGTTACATTGCGCCTTCGGGTATAAGATGCCTGCGGGCGCAATGGTTTAGGCTTCGCGGTACCTCGCCAGATAGCCAATTTCGTGCAGATCGTACACTTAACTTCTATGCAGAATTAGGGACTGCAATTCATGGGATCGTTCAAACAAATATCAAAAATCTACTTGGTGCCGATTGGCTGTCCGTCAGTGATTATCTCAACAATGCTAAGTTGAAACACAAATTCAAGATATCTGAGATAGGCACCGATTCGCTTGAAACGCGTGTTGAGGCAATAGACATACCTATCCGATTTGCTTGCGACGGCATCATTCGATACCGAGGCAAATTGTATCTCATTGAGATAAAGACAATAGATTACTCATCTTTTCAGGAGCTCACAAACATAAAATCTGTTCACATACCGCAAATAAAATGCTATGCAAGTTTACTCAACCTGCATAATGTCCTCGTCATATATGTAGATCGGACACACGGCGATATGAAAATATATGAACTGAGTGTATCTGATACGGATATGGATGATGTAGATAAGTCGTTGAAAACTATTGTCGAATGCGCTGAGTATAACATTGCGCCGGATAGGTTGCCTCGTGACGATCCTTGGTGTTCGTCAAGCCGATGTAAGTTCTATAAAGTTTGTAAAGAATGGGGATGATAAATCATGACGCTTGCTAATAAGTACCGTCCACGTACCTTTGACGATATGGTTGAGCAGAAAGTTGTTGTTGATATCGTCAGGTCAATTTGTGAGAAGTCTGAGTTAGCGAATCGCAACTTCTTGTTTGTCGGTGCTGCAGGGTTGGGTAAGACAACGTTGTGCCGAATAATCGCAAACGAGCTAAATGAGGGGAAAGGATCTCCGATTGAAATAGATGCTGCATCTAACGGAACTGTAGACGCGGTGCGAAAAATCGTAGATCAAGCACGCGCATATCCGGTCGGTACCAAGTATAAGGTATTCATAATCGATGAGGCGCATGCTGTAACTCCGGCAGGTTGGTCTAGTTTTCTTAAATGCATTGAAGAGAGTCCTGCAAAATCTGTCTTTCTCTTTGCTACAACGAACCCTGAAAAAATACCTGCTACTATATTGTCACGTGTTCAGGTCTTTCAGCTTGCCAAGATTTCATTAGCTGGAATACACGATAGGTTAAAATTTGTCCTGGATTCTGAGATTGCAGAAGGGCGGGATATACACTACTCTGACGATAGCATAACATTTCTAGCAAAACTCGCTAATGGCGGTATGCGCGATGCGCTTACTCTGCTAGATAAGGCTCTGGCATATAGTTCAGATGTAACTGCGGAGAACGTATCGGCTGCGTTGAATCTGCCTAACTACGATGATTATTTTCGACTCTTAAGTAGCTACGCTAAACACGATAACCGAGCTATCGCAGACATTGTAGATCGTGTATATAATAGCGGTGTTAACTTTGTTAAGTGGTTTGAAGGGTTTCATAGCTTCGTGATCCAGATATTGAAATACATATATCTTCAAGACATCGGATCAACCACTATTCCGCCGCAATATCAAGATAAAATCGTTAATTATAACATAAGGCACGCGAACATATGTTTGAAGCTTGCTAACATCTTGATCAAATTGAACGATACTCTTCGTAGGACTTCATATCTGCAAGAGTTTGCGCTTACCTACTTGTGTTCAATCAACAAGGAGGCCAAATGAATTCGATCTCAGTTGCACATGAGGCAAACAGAAGCGAGAGCAAAGATTTGATCACTTGGTCAAATCAGATGTATAATGAATTATTTGCTAAGTATTTTTCCGAAATACGCGGCATTCGTGACAGACTCTCTGCGAATACTCCTATCAGTGATTTTGACATTGAACGAATATTGACTGAGTTTCCACTTGATCTATTTTCTGTTTCCGAAGCTCTCAATCAGTTTAAGCTCGAATACGAGTTGAATCGGCTGAAGCTCAAAGAAGCACGACGTAATCAAGCAGATGCAGACACATTGGCTGAACTTGAGATTCTGAATACTGCGTATTCAACACTTATAAGTCGTGTCGAAACAGAGATATCATTTTCACGTGAACTCATAATGGGAGTTAAGAAGATATGGGATGGTCGGCGCAGTACGGAGAAGGCGAATCCGATTGGTGAGGAGTTGCCCGAGTACGTACCTGATCAGCCAAGTCGCAGAAAATACATCAAATGAGAGGTACTAATTGATGGCTACATATCAAGATATCATAAAGAAAAAACAAACGGAATGGCATTGCGATTCATTGATGACTGGTGCTCTTGCAGATACGGTGTCCAAAATACCGCTGTCGTCGCCGTTTCTCAATTTTGCGCTTTACGGTGGTGTGCCGAGGCGTCGAATAACTGAATTCTTCGGAGAACCGGGTTCAGGTAAATCAACGACAGCTGTTGATGTGTGTAAAAACGCACACGCGATCTTTGCTGCTGAACATGTTTCGAAGATTGAAGAACTTCGAAAGAAGATTGCAGGCGGTAACAAGGGCGCAGTTACTGAACTTCAGCTGGTTGAAGATTGCGGCCCACGTAAAGTACTTTATCTTGATCTGGAGCACGGATTTGATAAGAAATGGGCAGAGACCCTCGGGATACGTCCGGGTGAGGTTGATGTTATGCAGCCGCCGGATATACCTGCTGAAGATGTTTTACAAACAGTCCAAGAGGTAGTAGAAAGTGGAGATGTCGGTCTTATAGTGCTCGATTCCATCCCATCGCTAGTCCCACGCGCTGAATTGGAGAAGAAACTCGGCGAGCGTACCGTAGCATCTCTTGCTGGATTACTCGCAGTTTTCTATCGCAAGATAGTGCCGCTGTTAACTCGATATGATTGTACAATGATAGTCATCAATCAGACTCGAGAAAACATGGACAATCCATATGTTGTGAAAACTCCAGGCGGCTCTGCACCTAAATTCTATGCATCGCTTAGAATATTGTTTAGATTAGGTACACCGGTTGATTTTCTTGGAAACGAGCTTCCGCAGAGCACCGAAAATCCTGCAGGTTACAACGTAGTTGCTAAGATCGTAAAACAGAAATCCGCGCCATTTGACCGCAAGAACGCATCATACATATTGATGTGTGACTCTGGTATTCGCCCGCTTTACGACTACACGAAGCTCGCAATAACTAAGTATGGCATAATACGAAAGGCAGGTGCATGGTTCTCACTTGTCGATCCGACTACCGGCGAGGTGTTATGCGAAAATAATATGCCAGTGAAGCTGAACGGACTTGCAAAGGTCTATGCATATCTTGAGAGTCACGACGATTATTATCGAAAACTTACTGAGTTCATCGAAGCTGATTTGAATGGGCACGGAGGAGATGCCGGCAATGAATAACAAAAGATATTCATCGCGTCAAGAGAAACTAGTTGCAAAAGTTGTCGGCGGCAAAGTTGTCGCCGGCAGCGGTGCACGTGATACCCACCCAGGTGACGTAACACATCCTAAGTTCTTGATTGAATGTAAGACTCACACCAAACAAGTTCCTGATGTTGTTTTCTTTGCAGATGTCTGGCGCAAGATTGCTGAGGAAGCCGATTCGCAATTCAAGTGTCCGGCGCTTGTAGTTGATGACGGTACGCAACGTGTATGTAACACTTGGGTATTAACGCGAAGATTAGCTATAAGTCATCCTGAGAATATTGAGCTGCTTGAATATCCATATAATTTGCGTGATTATTCCGAAAACAAGGCTAACGCGATACGCATACCACTGAAAACATTTAGCATCGTCAGTGAGCTTATGCACAATATTTACGATTCACCGGTTGCGTATTCTATTAAATTTTGCGATGAGGATCTGGTAATAATTTCATTACTTGATTTTAGCACTGGGTGTTTGCAATGAGAACTATTCAAGAAGTAGGATTAGAGATACTTGGAAATAAACCAAAGCCGATTTATTTCTTCTGCGGGCCTGAAATCGGGATAAAACAGCGATACATAGATATTCTCCAACAGCATTACGGCAAACTTGTTGAAGCGCAATCGTTATCTGACGTACTGCAGATGATGCGTACAAAGCACATCATACCGCTTCAGCCTTCTGTATATGTTGTACGATATGATGATATTTATTTATCTCAGCTATCTGCGTCATCAGCTAAGTATATCGCCGGTACAAAAATAGTTGGCACAATCGTTGGCATATATGAAGGAGACAAAGCAGCAGCCCAGCTCGCTAAGTATGCAGGCGATTATACGGTGTCGATTGATAATATTGACGCAAAATATATAGAGAAATATCTGACGAATGAGTTCAGCGGTCTTGCTAATCGATATATTCAAATTGCAGCAACGTGCGGCGAAAATTACAGTCATGCTCGCAACATATGCCGTAGTTTGTCTATGTGTTCAAAATCACTGTTGTCTAATTTGAGTGACGCTGAATTGGTCAAGTTGTTTGGTATTGGAGATACTGCGACAGAGAATCAGTTTAAGTTGGGAATCGCAAGCCGTGATTACAAATACGTTTGTGATTTACTTGATACATGTGACGGCGACCCGAATGATGTATTATATTACATATTGTCTACTCTGATAGAACTAGAGAAATGCGTGTCAACGCGGTCTAAAACTTCTTCACTCGCAGCATATCTAGATAGATGGCCGCTTTCGGATATTTGTCAGATGTTTGCACATGTATATACATACCTCAAGCTGTCTCGAAAGATAAGCATTAGCGATCCAAAACTAACAGTGCTCTATCTATTTAGTTTGCTTCCGTATTCACCAATTCCACGGGAGGGATGTTTTAATGTTTTCATTTGATTGTCAACATGAGGCAATTAATCAGCTTCAGGAGTTAGCAACCGCAAAAAGCCACAGCATACTGCTTTGTGGGCAACACGGCTGCGGTAAAACATACTTAGCAAAATATTATGCTGATTTGCTTAGTATCTCAGATTTCCAAGTTGTGCTATCAACGGTAGGAGATCTGCAATCCATGATGGATACTACTTATGCACTTAATACGCCAGTTGTCATCTGCGTCGAAAATCTTGACGACGGTGTGGCAGGTGCAGCGTACACATTGCTCAAGTTTCTGGAGGAACCCTGTGAGCTTGTATATGTCGTTGTTACGTGTACGAACATTCGTCAGATTCCAGAGACTATCGCTAGTCGATGCGCAGTTGTAAATGTAAATGAACCTCGAAGTTCGGATATCTTGATCTTCGCCAACAGCATTGACGATACTGCAGCAATCCACATAAAGAAAACTCCCCTCTGGTCGTGTATCCGATCATTCTCTGATGTAAATCAAATATTGAAGTTGACTCCCGATCAACTTACTTACTTTGCATCACTGCCTGAAATATTCGACACGCGTAAGCCTATTTCTCAGTTGATGTGGGATCTTGGACATTATCCCGATAATAGTCCGGCGCCGATTGAACTCGTCATGCGCTATCTGCTTGCGATCAACCATAAGTTAGATATTAGAGAGATAATATTAAGCTGCTTAATAGATCTGGATAATTCAAATATCGCCAAACACGTAGTGTTAGCTTCAATGTGCATGCAAATTAAATATAGATAGAATCGTTTATATTTATATAGATACGAATAGGCCTAGATTAACCGGTGAAAAGATATCTATTCATAACCTTACATATTTTTGAGGTGATGATATGCAAGAAATTTGGGAAGATATCCCGTTTTTAGAGGGTCGATATCAGGTAAGTAATTTAGGCCAAGTGCGTAGTAGGCGGAAGATACTCAGCTGTAAAAATTCTAGAGGACCGAAACAAGTTAGCATTGTTATCGACGGAAATATCAAAGTATTTGAAGTCAGGCATCTGATGGCGTATACATTTTTAGGCTGCGTGTATTCACAAAATGCTAGGCCTAAATTGATACACGTTGATGGTAATTATGCTAATATTTCGTTAGATAATCTAAAAGTAGCAGATTATTCTGATATTGATAACGAAGTATGGAAGGATGTGTTAGGATTTGAAGGCATATATCAAGTATCTAATATGGGCAGAATAAAAAGATCTGCACATGAGGATAAGTACATACGATCAGATACCGGCAAGGAGTGTGTTCGAAATATTGGCGAGCGGATACTTAAAGTTAATAGTCACGACGAATATTTTCAAATCAATTTATGCACAGTTGATAGAAATTGTTATAAATCTGTACATAGGTTAGTGGCTGAGGCATTCATACCCAATCCAAATCATCTTCCACAAGTAAATCACATTGATGGTAATAAGCACAATAATTGTGTGAATAATCTGGAGTGGTGTACTGCCAAGGAGAACGTAAATGATTCAATAATCCGATCAGGTAGAGAATTGCTGATTAAGACGATACAGGAAAGATGCGGTAAGAAGGTAAAGTGTTTAGAAACTGGAAAAGTATTTGAATCTATAAATCAAGCAGCTAAAGAATTAGGATGTGATGGAGGGTCAATCGCATCGTCTATTGAGCGACATACTTGTTGTTTCGGATGGACATTTATTTATTTAGATATGGTTGATTCAGTAGATGCGAATGAATATATGAAATTTGCTAAAGAAAAATATTTCAAATGGCCTAGGGCCAAAATTAAGGAGGTTAAAGAATGGACCGTCATTTAGTTTTTTCGGGAACATTGACAGCGCAGATGGTTGCGTATCTTAAGGCCATCCCCGAATTTGAACCGATTGATGTTCTAGTTTCTCAAGTAGATCGTAGTGGCGTTAATCAGATGCTGAAGTATAAGGCAGAAGGTGTTGCTAAATCATTCTTCTTGGATTCCGGCGCATTCTCATTTCACAAGAGTGGCATAGCTGTCGATGTCGATGATTACATTGCCTATGCTAATTCGCTAGATGAGCATACAATGGCTGTTGCACAGCTCGATACGATACCCGGTTCATTAGGTAAGGAGAAGACACCTGAAGATTATGTTAAATCTGCACAGAAGTCGTGGGAGAATTTTCTGTACATGTATCCTCGCATGAAATCGAAGGAAAAGCTCATTCCAGTATTTCATTATGGTGAGGATTTTTCTGCATTGCGTCGGATGCTCGAATGGCGGGACGATGACGGTAATCCACTTACCTACATTGGTATCAGTCCGGCAAATGACACTGCACAGGCAACCAAAAATAGATACATGAAAAATGTATATGACATAATTGCGCAGTCATCTAACCCAAATGTGCGTACACACTTATTTGGCATGACGTCGCTTGATGCACTTCGCAAGTTCCCCTACTATTCTGCTGATAGCATATCACATAGATTGCGCAGCGCTTACAATAAGATATACACCCGCAAGTGGGGAACTATATCGCTGTCTGATAAATCGCGGACAGTTAAATCACGCTCCAACATGAGTTTCCTGCGGACATGCGATAGTGCTACATATGCAGAATTTGAGGAGCTCGCAAAGCATTATGGATTCACGATTGACCAGCTTCGTGAATCTTCTGCTGCCCGTGTTGCTTTTGATATTGTAGAAACACAGCTCGCTGTAAACAACGAATATGCTTACAGGCCAGAGAACGAAGGCAAGACAGCTAAGCGGCTATTCAACTTGAATTGATGGAGTATTGCCATGAGGACGATTTGGCCGCAGTCATTGCTCAGACGAATAGATATGCGATTGCTTGATGTGCCTGCGCGTAAACTTGAGGATGCAATACTAAGTTTACCGACACGCATTCAAACAATATTGCTATCCAGATTTAGATATGGACATTCGTTGAAAGACGTTTGTGCTGAGGTGGGTCTAAGCGTGCGTCAAGTACAACGTCTTCAACGCACCGGATATGAAATACTTCGTCGCAATTTGCTGTTTGATCCAGCAGTTTCTACATTTAGCCCACTTCGATGTTCTTCGCATGCTGAATTGGCGAACATAACCGTAGACGAGTTGCCGCTATCTCTTAAAGCATCTGCTGTATTACACGATTGTAACGTAGTAACTACGCTTGATCTCATCCAATCAGTTGCTAGTATATGCGCAAATCGTCGAGTACCTACTCGTGTGAGCAACGAGCTGAAGGATATCTCAGCATTGATTATTTTTGCAGTTGCTGATAATCAGATTGAGCGTCCGCACGGTACAACTGTTCAAAGTGTGCGATGTTGTTGCTGGGAAACACAGCAAGTATTTAGATCGTTTTCTGAAGCTGATTTATACATGGGATGGCCAAGAGGTACCGCAAGTCGAATTGCCGATAGCGGTAAACCGTATGAAGGTAAAACAATTGTAACTCGTAAGCGCATTGTGAGGCGCAATTCACGAGAGCTGTTTAAACTTGATAACTGAAATATGTGAGAGAGGATTTTAACATGACAGAAATATTAGATAGCGGTAATCGAAGAAAATTTAATTCTGGTGCTGTTCGAGATATTGATGAGGGCAAAGGCAGATGTGATTTGATGCCGGTGGGCATTATTGCAGATACGTTAGATTATTTTGAGGCGAATCGTGTAGACCTTGAAGGACGTGGTATGCCTACGGACGCTACTGTACTTCACGATATCGATCAATTTATCCAAACTACGGATACGCAGTATCTATTCAACGCAATTATTGATTTTACTTGTATTTCTACTCTAAATAGTTTTAGTTACAGCTCATTTGCCGCGGAAATTTTAGATCTAGCATTGCACTACGAACAAGGATGTGTGAAATACGGTGAAAGAAACTGGGAGAAGGGGATACCGCTGCATTGCTACATTGATAGCGGGGTTCGCCATTTCTTGAAATACATCCGGAACGACGATGACGAAAGACACGACCGTGCGTTCCTCTGGAATATGTTAGGCGCAATATGGACTTACAAAAATAAGCCCAATTGTATAGATATATCTCCGCGCGATCGCGATCGTGCTCCAGTAGTGATGTATCCATCAGAAGGCCGCAAAACTACTCTGGATAACTGAATATCGTCAAATAACCTTTCATAATTTTGAAAAATCATTGTGAGAGGTTATTTATTTTGGATCAATTTCGTCTTGTTCGTTACGAGGACATTGCAAAATGTACATATGTGTTGAATCCAAACGCTCTGTCATACAATATCGCAATTCACCTTGATCAAATAGATATGTGCCAGTATGCGCTGTATAAAGTATCTGAGCTGCAGCCTGAATATGAGGACGATTTGGATTTTGCGTCGTTTATACATCATGATTGTTGCCATCCTTGGTTGGATATATTGAGCAGTTGGCTTAATATGATACCAGGTAGGCACATATACAAGTTTTCATTTGTTAATCGAGCTACTAGTGATACAGTTGAGTTATTTTTTAGCTACATTGCGCAGGTTGACGATCCTGAAAAGTCGTATGTGTACATGAAGGTAATCAACTGAGGAGGTTAGATATGGATATTTTGAAAATTATTAAGTGTTCAGCTATATATCGTGCATCTTCGGATAAGGTGCGAATTGATAGCGCACTTCAGAATCCTATCAATGTAGAATTGGTTACACAGCTGTCCGATGCATTAGACGATCGCAGTCGCGACCAACTTCGTCAAGCGAAGCTTATTCTAGACCAGGAGAATAACGATAAAGCTCAAGATGATTCGGATGATACCGGTACCGCTCCTCGCATAGACTCCGATGGCAGGGATGAGCAGGCGCCGCCTTTGGCAACCAATCGTACCGTAATCAGCGATCCCTTCTTTGATCTCGGACCCGACGGGTCAGATGCATCGAATGATGAACTCACTGAAGATGCTTCAAATCAATTGGAAGGCGACAACGGTGATGAGGCTGAGTCTAACGAAATCAACGAATCTGCAATAGTCAATGGCACGCCAGTTACGGCACAGACTACCTTGTATAGTTATGAGCCGCCGGCTCCATTGGATTTTAGGAGCATATCTGAAATCATAAAATGCACGCTCAATGGTCGTGCCGACGCTGCCGGTGTTAACCGAATACTCGTTAGGGATAATGAGTTGTGGATATATTACAAAGATTCAGTTAACCTAAACGGTGTCATGGGTGTTGTAATTGAATTCCTCAATAATTCGGGATATCCATATCTGGCGTTCAATAGACTTGCAAGAAGTGAAAATGCAATGGTGTTTGAGATAGACCCATCTGCAACAATCAACGTAACTAGTAATGAATAATTTGCCTATAGCTGAGGAGTTAGATTTTGCATATCTGCTGACTTTGCTGCCTCCGCTGTACAATATTCCACAGTTTGCTTGGCTGCCAGAATTGTTTTCTATCATAGGGCATGAACGGTTGATCAAGTTGTGCAGATATTGCGGCGGTGAAACTATTCAGATTCCCACAGCGGAGCAACTTGCAGATGCAATTGATGCGCTTCAGTGGTTCTATGATGTCGAGATAAAGCATTCAAAGTTTGCTACAGACGTGCCTGTAGGTCTTCGCACATTGTATGCTGATATCGTGAAGGTGTATAGTAAGGATGCTCGATAGCGTAAAACAGTTGTTAGTAACCGATCCAATTAGTTTCAACAACTATTATCTCAATTATATTATGCGTGTGCAAGATGCATTGATTGCAGCCGAATTTGATTCACCTAGAATCGTTTCGCAAAAATTATCCCCTTTGCAATTGTTGAAGGCAGTTTCGGAAGAATGCGGAAGGATGTTTCATGATGTTAAATAGTATAATTTTACAGAATAAGTATCAGACAATATATTCCGCAATTTCTAATTATTTGTGGCCGATAGACGTTGTCGAACACATTGCTGATTTTGAAATTGCGTGCTACTCAGCCTTTCCAGATATGATGAATGTCCGCAGGACATTTGACATACTTAAACGTGATGTAACTGATGTTATCCGTGAAGATGGCGAATTGTCTGATGCATTCGATCAATTTGATCAACTTATTTCGGATAATACGGATACGTACTTACCTATAAGAAAAGTGAACGAGGTGGTATGATGATAATCAAGAGAAAAGTAGCTACCGCAGAAGAACTGCCTACTTCTGTTGCAGTTCCGGAATCTAATTCCTTCAAAGGTACGGTAGATTGTATAAAAGATATGATTGCAGATTTGAGCGAAATCGCCCGCAGCGAGAATTCTGTAGATTCGGATAAGGCCAAAGATGCCATTGTCGATCTCAGCGTAGTACTGCTTAAACTTCAAGATTAATCAATAGGTGATTTAGATGAATAGGGATATTGAAACTGTCAAGTCCTCAGAGCCTATATCTGATACACTATATGAAAAACAACAACGGGACGTCGCCGCTATGCGTACGTCCTTATTGGCATGTACAGATAATGCTGCGCTAACGAGAACAGCGCTTCAAAATATCTCAATTCTCCGAGTTTATCATCAAGTTTCACGTATAATTAGATATCTTGATTTGATGGATAAATTAGAGTTGAAACTATATAGTTCTATTGAGTATACAATTGATAATGCAGATCCGACACGAGCAACTACATGGATGCAACTTTTGAGCATCCAGGAGCGCCTTCAAGCAAATATGCTACAATCTCATAAGTTACTCCAGCCATATTTGAACATCGAAGAATTCCAGATAATGGATGTTGTGCAGACCGAATCGCCTCCGGAAGAAGGTTCTGGACTACTTCTATCTTCTGATTCACGTGAGCGACTGCGCACTCAAGCCCAGAAGGTGCTTGCTGAATTAGGTGACCCAAATGCCTGATCAAGATGTTTCAACACTTCCTGCCCGGATTCGTGATGCATATGATGCCTGCAGTCGATTAGAACAAGGATACCTACGCCAGATACTACAAGAACTCAGTGATACTGGATATTCTGATACATATCAGCGGATATGGTTGACAGACTATAAAGAGATCCCGGTTTCAATAACAACTTTCTTGGATAGCGACCTGTACTTAGGTAAGGCCACGCGAAATGGATCCGCAGTTTATCCATTCTGGCGAACAACGCTTTCGGACATATTCAATGCGGGTAACAAATATAATGAGTTAATATTTACGGGCGGTACTAGAATAGGTAAATCATCAACAGCAATAACTGTTATGAGTTATATGCTTTATCGGCTAATGTGTATGCGCGATCCTCAGAAGTTTTTTGAGAAGAAAGACGTATCTAAATTTTCGATACTTTTCTTCAATATAACAAAGGATCTAGCAAAGGGTGTTATGTTTCGTGAGTTCAATGATACCCTCCGCCTTAGCCCCTGGTTCTCGATGCATGGGCAATTCACACGGTCAGATCGAGATTTCTACTATGTACCTGAAGGCGGTAAGGTCGTTGTTGATTTTGGTTCAGATGCAAGCCACGCCTTAGGTAAGCAGGTTTTTGCAGCTGCGTGTGACGAGGTCAACTTCAGCCGAGCTGGCATCAAAGACGTCAATAAGGCCAAACAGCACATCCAGGATACGTACAATACAATATCTGCTCGTATCAAGGGCACTTTCCGGAAGGGTGGCGAAGTGTACGGTAAGCTCCTGGCAGTGTCCTCCAAGCGCAGCGATTCTGACTTCATGGAGGACTACTACCAACGGCAGATATCTGCAGGTGCTGGAGATCATATATACGTTGTAGATAAGCCGCAGTGGGAGGTACTACCGTCGTCGATGTTTTCGTCTAAACGGTTTTACATTGCTGTCGGCAGCAAAAATCAGCGCGGATTCGTCATCCCTGATGAACAGTCAGACGAGGCATCGCTTGCAGATGTTCGTGCGCAGGGATTTAAGATTATGAATCCACCGATTGATATGCGCCCTGAGTTCTTAGCCGATTTCGACATCGCACTTCGAGATCTTGCAGGCGTTTCTGTTCCCGGTACGCTATCATTCATTACTCAAGCATCATTGGATGCGTGCGTAAGTAAGGCTCGCAAGAATCCATTTTACACAGATGTTCTATCTATCGGTAACTCGGATAGCTTAACAATTGAAGAATTCTTTCACATCAATGAAATTGATCCACGAACAAAATCGCTTCCGCATTACATGCACCTCGACTTGTCGTTGAATACAGACCGAACTGGAATATCAATGGTATCGGCGGGGGGCAGTATCACATCGACAACTGATGACGGAATGAAAGTATCTCAAGTATTTGTTAGACATGATTTTAGCGTAGCTATTCAAGCACCACGTGGGGATAAGATACCTTACTCCAAAATACTCACATTCATATGTTGGTTACGAAAACAAGGATTCAACATAGTTACAGTCAGTCGTGACCAATTTCAGAGTGAGTTTATGGGAGAGCTGCTTGAGGCACGTGGATTTTCGTCTCCGAAGATATCAATGGACCGAACACCGGAACCGTATGTAGCGCTTCGTTCAATGTTGTTAGAAAGGCGAATAGACTTGTTACCTGTGCCGCTATTGATGGATGAGTTGATTTATCTACAGCGCGATTCCATCACTGGTAAAATTGATCACTTGATTGGGCGCTCAAAGGACGTGAGCGATACTCTTGCCGGCGCTGTTTGGGATCTGATATCAGCTGCTCCTGCACCGTCGGGGTTGCCTGTGCGTCAGTTGGCCTCTGTAATGCGAAACATAAATACCCCAGGTGGGCGTTCTCAAGTGAATCAGATAAACAATAATTTAGGATATCGCAGAAAATAATATAATTAAGGAGATTATTATCATTATGAATGTTAGAAACTTTCTACATCCTGCAGATTTTGTCACATTGGTACCTGACGGTATTGCAGTTACATTGCAGTACAACGATAAAGGTGTAGTTGAGCGCGGGTATCTCGGACTCACACCAACGGACCGTTCTGATTTACCGAGTGATGTTTATGACGCATTCAAAGCATCTGATAAATTTAGATCTCTCCGATCTATATCTATCAAAGGCGGTACAACTTGGATAAGCGGCGTATTCTACACTTCGGATAGACCCGATAGCGGCCGCGGTCAGCTGCCCGCTAGCACTTTACCATATTACTTAACTCAATTCGCTTCTGATTGTAGCACATTTTCGTTTTATGCAGCTAACATCCAGAGTCAGGCCGCTAAACTATCCGGTGCAGTGAACGTGCGCAGGTGGTTGACGCTTGCTAAATTTGACCTACTTCCTGGATTTGTTGCGCCTGCACAGATAAATCGTCAATCATTTGATTATTGCATTCGCAATTCTAAATTCAATCTAGGTTATCCAGTTATTCCACAGTATTTGATATTCAGTATGGGCGATGTGACCTGCGTAAATGCGGAGTTATACGCCGGTGTAGCGAAGTCTGTAAAGCGTAGCGTCGATCAGTGGGGACATATCAAAGCTTCTGTGAATATTGCAGACGATCCTGTGGCATTGTCATTCGATTATTCGGAGATATTCAGAATGAACGTGTGCGCAAACAGCATGATAATATATCATTCGGATAACATCATATCTGCCTATTCGACAGACAACAAGCAGCGCGAGCACAGGCCCAATAAATTGACTTGTGAGTATTGTGGCGCACTAATTTCTATTCCTGCAACAGGCCCTGTGAAGTGTGACAACGCTTGCTGTATGTCTACTCGATATTCAAATGTTAACAACTTGTTAGATGCATTCCAGCTTCCTAATATTGATTTTTCAACATACATCAAACATGTTCGTGATAAGAAAATAATTGCTGATCTCGATGTATTTGATCTGCCCGAATATGCTGCAGCTGAATTGAATACAAGCATAAGTAACTTACTATCGCACATCATTCCTTCCTATGTGGCTGATGTCGATACACTTAGGGCACTAGTCAATGGCTGCAACAATACTGTAGTTACAGTTCGGTTCTACTTGTCGCACCCGAATAAGATTGTATCAAATCTCGGCCTATCAACTAATCGGGTATACAAATTGGTTTCCTGGCTCAACGTAGATACCAACATCAATAATGTATTGCAAATATTGGATTATCCACGCATTAACTTTGCCGATGTGGGGGTTAAGTTCTCTGCATCTCCTATATTTAGAAACAAAGTAATAATGATAACCGGTCAGTTTATTCACGGCGATAACGCTGAAATGGGCGCAATTCTTCGTAGTTATGGTGCTCAGGTAACTTCAGTATTTGATTCCTCTGTTGATTGCGTTGTTGTCGGCAGCATTCCAACCGATGTTGATGGCGTGTCAGTACGCAGAGCACGTGAAACTAATGTCGCAGTATTTTCTGAATCCGAGTTCTTCACACGATTCATGATAGACGAAGATATTGCTGGTAACCTTCATTAACAACATTGTCAGGAGGATTAACCGATGAGATCAAGATGGTTAGATAGATTACTACCGAAGGCGCCTAATCCTAAGCCAAAATCTTGGCTACGCGCTGCAGTTACTGGGTCGTTATATAAAGTATCAGATGTCCGCAGTGGGAGCGAATTTGCGACTATTCGTTCATTGATTGATGCTATGCGCATGCTTGCTAAAGATTCTCAAATTGCTACTGCGTTGTCCTACTATGCAACTGATGCAACAACGGCAAACGCAGGCGGCCAAATAATTTGGGCAACTCCCGTATCGCCCGAGTACGCAGACGTTGCCGATGTTATAAATAAGATATTCCGCAGATTAAAAATTAATGCGTATGCTAGAGATCATCTCATTGAATTAGCAACAATCGGAAATTTATACATACCAACGACAGAGATGTATAAAGATAGCGGACAAGCGTTCTATCACGGTAGCAGTATTGCATTAGACTTCAATAGCATATTAGATGAAACATTTGATATTGTTCCATCAACTAAGTTGCTTCCCGAAGATGTTATTCACCTTTGGTATCATGGGAAACCTAGCGGATACATATATCAGCCGACAGATAGCAATGATACCATAATATATCCAGAATGCGCAATTATCCATTTCTCACTCGGTGGTTTGCTCGGCGACTATCGTATAACTACTAAAGACTTGGATAACAACGATATCACATATGATATTCAATTTGGTAAACCGATGTTCGAGGATGCTGCGCTACCTACGCAGACATTAGGGTTGCTTGAGGACGCAAATGTGTTATCTTCGCTAATTCACGTTGTGCGATTCGTGAATGTCGATTGCGGAAACACGGATGATGAAACTGAGATAATGGACACCCTTCAGCAGATAAAAGATAGCATAGAACAGCAGCTGTCTATAAATACTAGTAGCGGTGATGCACAGAGCTTCTTGAATCCGCAGAGCCCAAATAATTTGATATACGTACCCAAGACAAATGGCACAGATCCGATATCTATTACAGATCTCAATCTTGACAATACATCGGAAAATGATAGTAAGCTACTTGAATATTTCCAGAACAAGAAATTATCTGTCTTAGGTGTACCCAAGGAGATGATGAATTTCTCATCTGCAGAAGGTTTGGGCGGTGCGGGATCAGTTTTATCACAACGCAGTGCAATATATGCAAACGGTCTACAACGCCTCATGAATGCATACATCGCAGGATGGACACAGGCATTCAATACATACTTTACAGCACGCAAGATGGACGGATTTATAGATAAGTTCGTACTACACATGAATCCAATCATAACGCCGCTATCCGCTGTCCAGTCTGAACGTCGTGATGCTGCATTAGATCAGGCTTCTACTTTGATTAGCTTGCTTAAGGAACTTGGCGTATCTCAGGCTTCGCCATATCTGAATGCAATTCAGGAAATATTCAATGAAGCGTTGCCGAAAACAAGTGCCGAGGCTGCGAGTTGGAACATTGATGTAGCAGAACCAGAGGGTGATAGCAATGCGATCTAAAGTAGAATTGTCTGATATGTTTTTCGGCGAGCTTAAACGCTACAATTTAACTAACTTTCGCGCGCTCGCTAAGGCCGATCTGTTGGACCCAGATCCGACACTCTATAAGGCATTTAGTTCTGTAGTAACTAGGTTCTTTATTTTCTGTGAAAAGCATCCTGAACTTAATCCAATTGACCGCAACGTGTTGTTTTTCCAGCTGAAGATAGATATGATCGCCAGATACTTTTCAGAATATCCGGCCGCAAGTATGGATGATCTTCGTCCTTTTCAACGGGAGCTTCAACATTACTTGAAAGTACAAAAGGAGGATGAATCTAATGTCGAAATGTCCGCTTCGATATAACATTAGCTCGTGGCATCAATTGCCACAATGTCTATCAAACACGAGCAGCGAATTGCACATTAAAGTTGCTGACGTGATGCAAAATACCGAACTAACAGGTACGCGCATCTCAATTGAGCATAATAGATTCGGTGTATTATTTGCAACGGTTGTACACGCAAGTGGGACACTGATAGTACAGAATGGTTATGCAGTTTCTGCAGAGTTGACACCTGCGCAAATATTGGTTGAGCTTGCACGATACGGTTTCTATGTTACATACAACCCCATTTCAGAATTAACCGGAGAGCAGATAGAATACTTGTTAGTAATAGACAAACTCGGGTATGATAAGATCAGACTAGTTGGGTTGCCGGCCGCTGATAATCAAAATAATCGAACCGATGATTATGTTGTCGCTTTTCAAGTTGAAGCAAATCCGCTTTGGGTCAATGCTAATTATGCACCGTCAGCTGCGGAAGTCCGCAAAGCAATATGCGACGGCACAGCATTTAATTTGTCTGCACTCAGCCAAACTGAAAAATTTAGCTGGAGTTGGTTACGCAACTTTGTAGCGAATATCAAAGATGTTGTATCTGACTTTGCCGATATTGGAGGGTAAGGCAATGCCTAAACTCATTGGCCCGGACGTCACAGCTCTGCGCAAACGATATGATGAGGCTCTTAGGTTGCAGGGAATTCCGGCATGGTATCAGTATCCAGTTCGTCCTGAAGTGAATAATCAAGCCGAATCGGTTATTGATGTATACTCAGCACCAGAATTAGTTCACATATTCTTTGAATCATCACCCAAGGTAACGACATTCAAGCGGTTAGGTTGGGTTGTAGAAAACAATAAAGACCTACCATTTCTAATAGATTGCAGCTTTAATCTACCTAATGTCCAAAAAGATTGTATATTTAAGTTTGCTGGGCTGTATTCGGGACTGCCAGATAGGGCATTCCGTGTTACGGAGATTGGTTACAGCTTGTCAGCTGCCGATCATCTGACTTGTCAGGTTGTTCCTGTACACGATAAAGATATTGTAGGTAAGACGGCAAAGGAAGTTGAATCAGCATATAGCACATCGCACACATTCCTCAAGCGGCCTACTGATTATCGTGGCGATTATTATGATCCTGAGTCCGGAGGTAACCAATGATGCTGTATTTGTATGATAATGCTATCTGTGATGATCTCAGAAAATCGTTTAATTCAATTGGCGATTCCGTGCCGCTCGTCAACGTCATTGACCCCGAGGGCGCAGTTACAATTGCTGCACAAATGCAAAATGACGAAATAAAGTATCCTATTGTTATATTATCTCGAGATCCGAGCCCTAAAGTAGATACTCAACGTTATAATTTCACACGAGCAAAGAAAGGTGTAGTTGTTGGATTTGACAAAGATACAAATCAACTGCTAACTGAGAAGGCCATTCCGATAAACTTGACCTATCGGCTGACAGTGATCACGACAAACACAGCTGATATGGATGAGCTCATGAAAGAGCTCATATTCAAATACACCGATATGTATTTCTTGCCCATAAAATTGCCATATGAAAGTAAGCGGATGATTCGGTTTGGGATTCAAATCATGCCGGGCGCAGATATCGAATCGACATCCGGTTCCTTTGATTATATCTCAGAAGGCAAGCTATACGAATCGCACATACCACTGGAGTGTCATGGTTGCATGCTACTAAGCTACACAACTCAACACATACGAAGATTTGACCTCAATACAAAGATAGCGGAGGACCTTAAATAATAGACGAAGAGGAGTATGATGTGCATGATTTTTAAGAATATTTCATACCGCACCAAGACATTTTATGGAGTTGTTTTTAAGCCGGGAGATTGCAAAGAGGTTCCTGGTCCCATAAACGATCCTAGAATGATTCGCGTCTGCGAATTGGCTCAGCAGCCTGCACGCATGAGCCAAAATTCGACACGAAAGAAAAATGATCCTCAGGTAAAGAAACCTACTGAATCCAAATCTACTAAGGAGGATACTATTAATGGCGAAAATTGTGATCAATGAAATATCCAATACTTTTGCTTATAATGTAGGCAATAGTAGTTTCGCTACCGTAGCGCTTCCCATTACTGCTGCATGGGGACCTGGATATGTAGAACCTACTACTCTAGGCGACGACGCTACACGAGACGATGTGCTCGACAGTACCGTATGGCAGCGTTTCCCCGCAACTCAGCAGGGAATGGAGGCTTTCGTTGCTACTTATCGCGGACCGGCTGCGAATTTCCGAATTGCTGACGATTATTCATATCAGATGGCGATGACGCTAATGACCGCAGGTTATGATGTACTTGTTTGTCGTCTTTGCCCCGGCAGCAAGAGCGAGGGCTCATTCACTGTCAAGGGTGCGGAAGATAAGAAACTTGGAGTTAAGGCCAAATACCCCGGCACCTTCGGCAACAATATTCGTGTCTCGCTCAGCAAGGTTCCAAATCGCAATTACTATAATCTCGTTACTTACGCTGTTGAAGCATCCGGTACGCGTAAGGCGCTGGAGAATCTGATATTTGTATTTGATATTGCTGATGCTACCGATACAATTCTGCATATCGACGAAATTGAATCCAATTTCGTGGAGTTGATCCCCGTAGGTATGCTTGACGATAACGTAGAATTTAACCAAACTGCTGTTGATCTTACTGGTGGATCTGATAGACAGCTTGTTTCGGAGACCGCGACCGCAGCGGACTTACTTCCTACTGCGCGTGCATTCGCTGTCGAACGTTTCAAAGCCGCAGGCGTGTCTGAACCGGATAAGGTCGAGTATGTTAAGGCATATGATGATATCCTTGCTGACGCTGCCAATGTTGACACGACACGAGCTAAGGTACTGCTTTATCTTGAGTGGCTATACACTAATGTTCCTTATGTATACGATTTGCTCAAAGATAAGTTAAGTTACAGCCCTCAGCGCATCATTAGCCCGGGTTGGGATGATCAGAACATATCTATGCTAACTCGCGAGCCTTATATGGGACGTCTCAGCGTTATATCTCCAATACATATGAAGCTGCTAGATGTAGGTTATTACAGCCGGTGCGCAACCGCTCTTGTAGATATTCCGAAATGCCTCAAGCGCGGTGAAGTATACAACGAAACCAGTCAGGACGACAAGCTTGGATATGCTCAGCTACTTGCGCGTTATCAGCCGACAAATGCATCCAATGACGTAAACATGGGCTTATATCAGACACATGCTGCGCTGTTTGCACCTTGGGGTCAGTATACTTATGTGGGTATGGGTAAGAAATGTCCTGCACCGCCGTCATTGTTGGCGCTGCTTATTCAGCGTGCCATGATACTTAATCAGTCTGCGCAATTTGAGTGGGCACTGCCTACTACGCGCAAACATAATGTTGATATCGGTAAGCTGGATTACACCCTAAACAAGAAGCAGCTTGACAGCTGGCAGAAACTTGACGGTGTTGGTGTTAACATCATCACAAATATTCCTGATCTTGGCACTACACTTTGGGGCAATTCGACGCTGTTCGAAGTACCGCCCGCGTCTTATCAGGCGCTTGCGAATCTCTCGACACGTTATCTTGTCAATGCTGTTGAGGATCTTGTATACCGTTGCGGTATTCAGATTACATTCCAATACAACAATAATCAGGCGTATTCGGCATTCTATGCAGGCGTAACACCGCTGCTTGATACTATGAAGAACGTAGGTGCAATTGACGATTACCTCGTCAAGATGGCGTCAGACGTTGATGGACTTGATCAAGTCAATGCAAACAGCGTTCTGGGTCAGATATACCTAGTCATCAATGGTGTAATCAATGACATTACTGTTGACCTTGTCTGCTGCCCGCCCGGCACTGATTTATCTCAGTTTGCGGAATAATCGTTATATCTAACATACTAGATTGGCCGGACAGGAGATTTGAACCTCTTTTCGACATACGCCATCGAATTACGGCTGATCTAATAGTGTCAATACATGAGGTGATCACAACATTGAAAAGATATATAAAATGTGCAATAAATAAATCGAAAGCATTAGAAGCGCTTGCCGAATATGAAAGAGAATTCTTTTCCGGGAACGGATATGAAGTAAAAATAGATCCTAAACGTAACTGTGTAGTAGTGGAACGATATGGTCAATTGCAAGTAGCCGTAACTCCCGCAGAGGTGCCAGTTACTGTTGAAGGCTATAAGTTTACGCGCGCGACTGAGGCGGATATTGCATCCGGCGCAAAATTATACGTCAGAGAAAAGTATGAAAGGCAAACTGTAAAACAAATTGGCGAACCTGACGAAGCAGTAGGTTTAGTCGACCATACACATTAAAATTAAGTGAGGTATCTAGTATGAAACGTTATATTAGAAGCGATGATGTTGATAATATCAGCGCTGATTTTAGAATCAAGGATGGCGTATTAGTTGATTATCTCAGCAACAACGATACGGTAGTAATTCCGCGAGGGGTCAAGCGCATCGGTGCGCAAGCATTCTGGATGAACAGAGATTTAGTGAGTGTAGTAATACCAGAAGGCGTTACGGCAATTGAATACGGTGCGTTCTTTTCATGCGACAATCTTCAGCGAGTTAAATTTCCGAGTACGTTAAAATCGATAAGTAAAGACGCGTTTGACCAGTGTTTAAGTTTGATAACAGCTGATATTCCTGATGGCGTTGTTGAAATAGGCGAAGAAGCGTTTAAGTTGTGCAAAATGTTACAAAAAGTGCATCTACCTGATGGGTTGGTTAGAATCCGCGAAGCATGTTTTTATGGATGCTACGCGCTGAAATCTATAAATATACCGAATACTGTAAAGCGCATAGATGGGGGAGCATTTGCTCAGTGCAAGAGTTTGGAAGAAGTAGGATTGCATCCAGGTATTTTCATTGACGTGGGCGCGTTTGGGCATTGCGATAATCTAAAAACTGCAGGTGTTCGTACAGATTATACCAGTGGCGCATACATCTGGCCCGATGTCAATCATAGCGCAGATGACGATGGTGACCACGATGACGATGATGACCGCGATGACGAAGAAGAGATGACATTCGACGAATTGTATCAAGATGGAAGCGATAGCGGTTACTTTTCTGAGCTACTAGAGGAACTAGTTCGTAAAAATTATGACGTTGTTGATTACTTTAACGAAGCGTCGGTTCCGGGATATCAAGGGTCAGATCATATCGCAATAACGTTAGCTGACGGCAATGTTTATACTTTTGATATTGACTATACGGAAGAGCTGGAAGCTATTTACGAAGATGGCGACGAGGATGCTGCCCAATCTTATTTTGAACAGATCAAAGAAGGCATTGATTCTGGAGCAGCGCTTTCCAAATAATAATTTTCATCGCGTGATTACGCAGTCAACTCATTACTAAAATCAACGAGATGCATCGGTTAATTATTTGAAGTAGTTAATCGATGCATCGTACTGTGTTACGAATCTGATTCACAAACTGCAGTTCCTAGATCCCATTCAGCATGATATCCCTTATTTAGCATATCATCAGTTGTCAGCCTACGTTGTCTTCGCGTTGCGTCGGAGATGACATCATTATCGCCAATCCACCACTTCCGCCTCTGGATATCTCGAGTTGAATGCATGCCGATCTTCTCATATTCTTCAAACAGTTCAAATGTTAAATTAACATAAGCAACTATATTATATAGGCCAAACTGAGTGGCGTAATCAGAAAGCATATTGTAGCCGTTAGTTACATAGTATGTCGGCAACATCCACATTCGGGATAACTCAACACTGTACTTTGCGTTTCTAGGTTTCCTGAATGTCATCATACAGTATATGATATTATCTTTGACTAATCCTAAAGCGAGCAGCGTACCTCGCGGAGCGCCTAGCGGGTGGTAATTATTCAACCATTGATCAGATACATCCTTATTTATTCGATATATCTGCATAGTTGAACCATCTAATTGTATAACAGGATGTAATCTCTCATACTTGATACACGGTCTATTTGCATAAAATGTAGACAACCTTTTACTCTGCACACACGATAACTTAGATACATTATCAACACCATATCTGTCCAACACCGTTTGTTTTCTGAGTAGATTTGAATCGTTCATATGTAATCACCTCCGTTGTAAATAAATATAAGGTACATCACCGCCACTTAGTTCGCCTCAAGTACCTTAAATACTAATGGATAGTTCACAGCCATAATTACTAGTATGAAGGAGATAAATAACATGTTCACACCATTAAAACTCGGCACTAATCATATGTTAGGTGTAGATACCTACATACCCCTAACACAGAACAACTTCGAGATACGTGTATACAACATGGGCACCAACAGCCCTACAGAATTCGCAGATTCACTTACGTTGAGCACAAATGAAATCGGTGAAATACAGGAGGAACAAGATACAATAGTTGTCCACTACGGCAACGGTATCATCAAGTTCCCGAGCAAGGTCACATTCTCCGATGTCGATTGGACACTCAACTGCTATTGCGAACCTAACGTACTTGATGCCCTTCGTGCATGGCGCAAACAAGTATACGATCCCGATACGGAGAAGATGGGAATACCTTCGGAATACATGAAAAACGTATTCTTCATCAGATATGACGGTCGCGGTCAAGTTAGAGATGTCATAAGAGCTCCCGGAACTTGGATCGGTGCTCTTAGCAACGGTGGAATGAATCAAGAGGGCGGACTTGTTCAGGTCAGAGTAAGCCTCAAGATATCAAAGGTCATGTACCTCAAGAAATCCGATCTTCAGTAATCGTTACACACCAGCCGCAGGTCAAATAAGGCCTGCGGCATTCTTTTTATTGTACTTAACGCAGAATCGTTAATATATTTGTAGGGGTGAGATAAGATATTGGCGAAATACATATGTAAGATCTGCGGTAAGGAATTTGATCGAATAGGGAACGCAGTATATTGTCCAGGTCCGCATTATAGACCATGTCCGATATGTGGTAAACCGGTAGAGTACAAGAGACCTTCAGACCCGATCAAATGTTGTTCAGCGGCGTGTTCTGCAGTACAGGCTGAGAAATCTAGATCAGTAGCAACGCGAATATGTAAGGAGTGTGGTAAGCCATTTCATCCTAAACAGGGTGGTCAGGTTTATTGTAGTGGTCCACACATCACTTATTGCAAAACATGTGGTAAAGAAATCGAATATACGTGTTCACCAAACGAAAAACCTACATACTGCTCTAGTGCGTGTCGAACTCGAGGTAAGCGAAACACAGTTGAATCACGATATGGTGTTGACAATGTATCTAAGATCGCTGCTGTACGTGATAAGATCAGTAAGGCAAACAGTTCCGATGCTGTACTTGAGCACAGGCGTCAAACATGTTTAGATAGATATGGTGTAGACAATGTGTCAAAATCTGATGTAGTTAAACAACAGATTATTGATTTCCTGCAGAGCGATGATTTCAAAACCAAGGTAAGAGAAACCGCTATCGCGCATTACGGAGTTGCACACCCCATGCAATCTGAAAAAGTTAAATCAGCACGTCAACAGACAATGTTAGACAAATATGGTGCATTGCATGCCCCTATTAGTGCTGACCAACTTGCTAATCAGATAACCGATAAGCGCAAGATCGATAATTACATAGAATTCAAAGCTGATCCTGAAGCATACATAGCAAAGACATTCGATCACTCACCTAAGATATCCGAATTAACTGCATTTCTAGGTGTAACGGATACTCCGATATACGAAATACTTGTTGAACATGATTGTTCACATCTGCTTGACCGTAGTATCTCGAGCATGGAATCTGAGGTTATTTGTGCAGTCAAAGATATGTGCCCGAACATTAAGATAATGCACAATGACCGCACTCAGATAAAGCCGCTAGAGATAGATATTTATTTACCGGAATACAAACTCGGCATTGAGTGTAATCCTACAGTAACGCACAATGCGTCATTTGTTGACCCGTGGGGCAATCCTCCTAAGCACTACAAGTATCATCAGCAAAAATCGAAACTGGCGGCAGCAGCTGGGATCTTTCTATTTCATATTTTCAGTTACGAATGGTATCACAATAAAGATGTTGTACTATCAATGCTTCGAAATCTCCTCCATGTTAATGAAACAAAAGTAGGTGCTAGAAAAACATATGTTTGTGAGGTTCCTGTAACTGAAGCCAAACAGTTCTTAAATTCAAACCATCGGCAAGGATACTCAGTGGCATCTGTCTTGCTAGGGCTACGCACACTGCGCGATGACGAATTGGTGAGCGTGATGACGTTTTCTCGTCCGAGAACATCTCTCGGCAAAAGTGGTAGTTCGGACGGCTGGTGGGAGTTAAGCAGATTTTGCTCTAAGATAGGTTATTCGGTTCAGGGCGGTGCATCTAAACTACTATCGCATTTTCGTGATACACACGTTGGCAACATATTTTCGTTTTCAGATATAGCGCACACACGGGGCACGCTGTACCAGGCTTTAGGATTCGTACAAAAACACATCACCGAACCCAGTTATGTCTGGACAACAATCAACGATTCAAGTACATTGACGCGCGTAGCTTGTCAGAAACGCAATTTAACAACGCTGTTTGGTTCCGAGACAGATCTCAACAAAACAGAAAAGCAGATCATGGAGGAACACGGATACGCTCGTGTATACGATTGCGGTGTTATTCGGTGGGAGCTAACGGTTTAGTCCAACCTTGATTAGTTGTGTCAACTGATAAAATAGATAGGAGATAAATAGATGAAAAGAGTAATTCGTGCAACCAGTGATTTCAACGGACTTATTGGTAAGCCGCTGAAAGAGTTTCTCAAAACAATCAGCATGAAAGATTATATCACAATAGCCATGAAGTCGCCAAGAACAGATATCATGCCTGACAGCAAGTATCCGTATGTCGGATATTCAGGACTTGTAAACAGTGTGCCGTGGTATCTTGCCGATCGTACTGTCGACGGAATCTCAGATACTATGAGCAAAGTATACGACTACACTATCTACTTAAGTTAATTAATTTTAGATAAAAATGCGGAGTTGACGATTATGGATAATAGAAAACAAATATGTAAGTACATCAAGCTGATCAGCAACATATTATACGGTAAACTCCACTGGCTGAAAAATTATCCAACTCCTGACGCCGTGATGTATGATTGCAACTTGCATTGTGCTCGCATGGTATTTGCTACAAAGGATGTGCTGATCTATCTTATATCTGATATTGATGATAACTTTGTACTAAGTCCCGATATAACTCAATGCGAGGTGCTAGTGGTTGATGATAATCATCACGACAGTTGCACAGCGCTGCCAAACATGATAATGACACGTGCAGCAAATGCAACTAAACAGCTGATTGATAGTCGTGGTGGAACTTTTAAGATCCCGATATACCAGCCATCAGCTGATCCTACATATTTGATTCTTAAATTCGGTACCATTAAATCACCAAATATGTCCATAACAGCGCACACAAAACATCTCTATATGCGTTCGCCGCTATTACCCAGCGATATGACGATATCAGAATTAGTTGGATATCTTATAGTCTTAATTCGCGGTAAGCAGTTACACCACACGCTTCATCAATATAATTTCCAGCCGTCAACTAAATAATCATAAGGCCTACCGAAAGGTGGGCCTATCTTAATAGTTCATTAATCATTCATTAAGATCGTGAATGCTAATTTATGCTATAATATATTTGTAGGTCAGATAACACATCAAAACATCAGGTCATGCTATCAACTGTGAAACTTGAGATATGTATGCAATGAAATCATCGCAGGAGGAGTATAAAGAAAATGGATTTTAGGATGGATACATACACGGGTGGGGAACATTATTTTATCCGATACAATAAAGGAACGTACGAAGTGCGTCGAGAACTTCCGGACTGTTACGGCGATAACGAAACAGTGTTTACCGGGCATTATGAAGAATGCGTTGAATGGATAGAGAACGAGAGAATCGCAAACGCCGATTATGATTTGAATCTTTGAAAGAAAATAGCGGAACGCGACGGCAACGGCTATCCAAAGTATCTCAAGTTGCAAATAGCTTGAATGCTCAGATAAGCGGCGAAATGCCGCTTATTTTTTTTTGACTTACTCATTAATAGTCCGTTAATAAACATTTATTCAAATATCCGATAGTTGATGCTATAATATATACATAATAATTCAACACTTGAATAAGACGCAACATCAAGTGTCAAATTAAATCGTTATATTAATCAACATTCAATTGGAGGACAGAAAATGTCACACGAAGTAGAATCAATGTTCAGCGTACGCGAAACCCCTTGGCACGGTCTTGGCACAATAGTTCAAGAAGCTCCGACTTCCGCGGAAGCTCTTCAGCTCGCAGGACTTGACTGGGAAGTACAGTCTAAGCCGATATACACCGAATCGGGAATAGAGATTCCCAACTATCGTGCAAACACACGTAGCTCGGATGGTTTAGTTCTCGGCATCGTCAGCAATCGTTACTCCATCGTTCAGAATGCTGAAGCATTTTCGTTCACTGATGATCTTATCGGCGACGAAGTTCATTACGAAACAGCCGGCTCGCTCAGAAATGGCAAAACAATATGGCTCCTTGCAAAGATGGAACAGACATCTATTCTCGGCGATGATGTAGATCCTTACATCTGCTTCACAAACAGCCATGATGGTCTTGGATCCATCAAGGTATGCATGACACCTGTTCGTGTGGTATGCAACAACACACTCAACCTTGCTCTTCGTAACTATCGCCGCGCGTGGTCAACAAGACACATTGGCGATATTTCAAGCAAGCTCGAAGAGGCTCAGCGAACCCTCCAGCTTGCTCATGCATACATGAACGATCTTGCAGAGACCGCTGATCAGCTTGCAAACACCACACTTACAAATTCCGATGTCGAGCGCTTCATTGACGGAATGTTCCCTACGCCGGAAGATGCAACCGACCGCATGAAGAAGAATGCCGAAGAGCTCAAAGAGCAGATGACAATCTGCTACCTCGCGCCGGATATTGCTAAGTTCAGAAATACTGCTTGGGGAATGGTGAACGCAGCTTCTGATTTCGCAACACATCGCCCCATGAAGCGAGTTACGACAAACAGCAAAGAAAATATGTGGGCAAGCGTACTTGCAGGTAACGTTACTGTTGATACAACGTTTATGAAGATGATGGAGCTCGTTAACAGTAAGACAGTTGCCTGATTAACATTTGGTCTTGCATGCGCATCATCTAGGTGCACATGCAAGACCATACTTAGGAGAGAGGTAGTGTGCAATGAGAGAGCGATAATATTTCGTGGAAAAGATGCGCGTACCGGTGAGTAGGCTTTAGGGTTTTACACTCCTATTTCTATCGGATCAGGCATCAGTCAAAAGGAAAGTGAAAGCTTTTGCCGAGTTTTAGGAGGTTATTTATGAAAATTCCTGTTATAAAAGGTAGAATTGGTTCTTGGATTTATTACGTTGGAACTATGACTTTTGATCAAATTGCATCTAATCAAATAAATACATCGGAACTGCTTCAGCGACATTTATCTGACAACTACAACAGCATAAAAACTATTTGTTAAAAGAACCAGATCGTTTTCTTAATGCAATTATCTTGGCAATTTTTGATGGTGACCCACAATGGCTCGAGGTTGAGTTTAAGGGAGATGAAAAGGACTATACCACGGTCGGTTTCTTAGAATTTACGGGTGAAGAAAAAATCTTTCCTGTTGAGGGTCAACACAGAGTTAAAGGGATAAAAGAAGCTGTTGCAATTAATGAAAATTTAAGATTTGAAACCGTTCCAGTGATCTTCATTGCTCATGATGATTCTCCAGAAGGACGCAAAAAAACAAGAAAATTGTTTTCCACAATTAATCGTCGCGCTAAACCTGTAGGTGCATCTGAAAACATTGCTTTAGATGAAGATGATATTTGTTCCATTATTACTCGAGATGTTGTCTAGAATTTCTCACTTTTACGGTAAGAATTTAACCACATATTGTGGTAAAATCATGGAGGTGAATTAAGATGCCGAAATACATCAATGCAGATGAAGTGCTATTGGAAGAAAGCGAAGCATACACGAAGCTGAAACAATCCGTCAGCAATGATATCAACAATGATATTTCAGCGCAAATTATAATCCGTTACATCCGCATGCGATTAAAACAGCTTTTGGACGATGTTCCCGCCGCTGATGTTGCGCCTATAGTGCATGGGCGGTGGATAATGAGCAGCGACAGACCGGACACGATTATTTGCAGCCGCTGTGGCAATGCCTTTGATGTCTGGAAGGCGGACATCAAACGACATAACTACTGCCCTAACTGCGGCGCACGACTGATGGAGGTAGTTGATCATGACAAATCGTGAATGGTTGCATTCGTTGCCTGACGAGCAGTTTGCGGAATTTCTCGCAGACAGCTTATTTGTTCGAATAAATACATATTCAAATTGTCCGCAGGTATTTCCGATAGGTGTAAAATACATAAGTCGCAGGTACACACAACCGGTCATGGGTCTACGTGATTGGCTGTCACGTCCGCAGGAGTTCACCATTGACGGCGCACAATCCGGAATTCTCGACAACTCGATATTTGAATGATGAATTTCGGACGAGATAGATTTATAGTTGAGGGACACACCTCTAGCGAAATCTGCACATCTAGCAATGCAGAAGTTTCTCGTAGATTCTATAGTTTGAATAAAGCTCGTACATATTACGAATCGTTAAATAATATACCAACAATAAAAGCGCGACGCATAATTCGTGTTCGCAAACAGTGGTTTCGTAACGATTGGCGTACTGTACTTCGCGCAGAATCGAGGAATTATTAATGGATGTTAAACTGCGAGACCTCTATCCCAGTACAATGATGAACGCAGAAGGCTTGCGGCAGGCACAGGGTATTGAACTTATTGCAAGCGAAAACTTTGTTTCGTCTGCAGTCAGAAATGCACTCGGATCGTGTCTAACTAATAAGTATGCGGAAGGCTATCCGGAGGCAAGTTCGATTGAAAGATTCAAATCAACCTTTCCGGATTATAAATATACTGGCAATGTCGGTAGATACTACGGCGGCTGCCAGTTTGTAGATCAGATTGAGCTCTATGCTCGATACATGTTTCAGAAAGCATTTCATACAGATTATCATGTCAATGTTCAGCCCCACAGCGGTTCATCTGCAAACATGGCAGCATACATGGCGGTACTCAAGCCAGGGGATACAATACTTTCGATGAATCTAAACAACGGCGGACACCTGACACACGGATCACCTGTTAGCTTCAGTGGTAAACTATACAATGCTGTATTCTATGACGTAGATGAGAACGGATTTATCGACTACGATAATATAGCTCAGCAGATACGTAAACATCATCCGCGTCTTGTGCTTGCAGGAGCTTCTGCATACTCGAGAAAGATAGATTTCGAGCGAATACGCAACATCATTGATCAGGCCGAAATTGAAATGGGATATCGTCCTTATTTCATGGTGGACATGGCTCACATTGCTGGACTTGTCGCTACAGGGCTACATCCTACACCTTTCAGACTTGCCGATATCATAACGTCTACTACACATAAGACCTTGAGAGGGCCACGTGGCGGCCTGATATTCTGCACTTCGGAGCTTGCAAAGAAGATAGACTCAGCTGTATTTCCTGGGACGCAGGGCGGACCGTTGATGCATGTAATCGCAGCAAAGGCGATGTGCGCAGAAGAAGCATGTTCAGATGAATATTATAGCTACATGAAACAGGTAGTTAAAAATACTAAAGCAATGTGCGACAGATTCATCGAAATCGGATATGATGTTGTTACAGGCGGCACGGATAATCATCTCTTCCTCATAGATTTCTCCAAAACACATCCAAGCATAACCGGATTGGATGTTCAAAATTGGCTCAACGGTGAAGATCATGAGGTTGATGTACCTGTTGCGCTAAACAAGAATTGTGTCCCAAATGAAACGCGTTCCCCGAAGCAGACATCCGGTGTCCGTATCGGACTTGCTGCAATGACCACTCAAGGTTGGGTGGAGGCAGATTGCATAGATTGTGCAGATTATATTGACGCTCAGATCAAAGATCTCGTCAAGTCCAAATCAACAAAGTAACACAAGGAGATATCAAAACATGGAAACATCAAAGATATTGTATAGCGTTCGATATATAATTGAGTATAGAGATTTGCGTATTACTGCGTGTGGTAGAATGCGCTACGGGACAACGCTTCCCGAATCGCGAACTGAAACTATTGAAGAAACAGTTGGACTTGCATCGCTACTTGCCCATCCGAAGATGTGGGACACGCCGGCGCGCCCCTTTGTATTCCCTGCATCGATTTTCTATATTAGCGGTAATAGCTGTGATCCGAAGATATATCTTCGCAGAGAGCATATGCATAAACGTGATTTGCGAGTGATTCCGGAAATATATCCAGTACTTATCAAATCTGAGTACACCAAGGTGAATCCGGCTGAGGTATCATTTTCCTGGATTCAGTCCGAACTTGGATGCGATGATTTCCTCGACTGGTTTTTCGATAATTGGTCAACACGGTTCAAGCCTGCAGCGACTATCAACGATCCTGGTAAATGCCCAATATGCGGTGAGGCTCATATGATATCAAATGCAGGTAGCGACGGTAGTGAGACTCACTTCTGCCCGCATTGCGGGTATACTGATGTTTATCCTTCTACACGTGTGACATGGACAAATAGCGCAAACTAAAGTTCAGTTCGGCATGACCTAGAACCTTCTATATTTTCAGATAAAGTTGTGGTTAGGAGGTACACATCGTGCCACTTGAAGTAAATTTTTACGCGGGTAGTCGCAAACAATATCTTGATGAATCGCTGAAAGATCGCGGTGGATTGTATGCACTAATAAACGGCTTTGGGGTATATCGTGGCGCTCAGCCGGTTGCGGGGCTTAGCCCCATATATATGACACTCATGTCGGATCCAGCTACTACATCAGGTAATGTGACAACATACACTGGGTATTACGACAGTGCTGAATCGGCTAAAGATATTCAGCAATGTTACATCGATGATTCCGGCACGGGCAGTCGTCCGCTGTGCGTTACATTCAATGATAATGAATTGCACATGCGGAACATCGGTCATGACGATGCATCCGCTACATTCATTGGAATGATAGCCGGCGACACGTTGGCCGGCGACAGCGCATCTACGATTCATATTGATGTATATAAGTTGAAGATACAGCTTGACGGCGCGTTTGAGTTAAATGTACTTTCAGATGATCTGCCGCTAGGTACCGGGTTAGTTAAAGAAATTCTGGATAGAATAAAAGTTGTTGAAGATCGCCCAATTGAGATATATTGGAGCGACTTACCGTAACTAAATAAACTACAAAAACATTTTGGAGGTTATAATGCTCAACGAAAAAATTGAACTGCTTGGAAAAGGGCTGTACGAAAATATTCCGGATCAGCTCACATTGAAAGCGATGCCGACATGTTCGGAACTTGATTATGTCGGTAGCGAAGATTTCGACAACACGATGATTTCTACAATTCTCCCCCAGTGTGTTGAGGAGAAGATCAATTTCAACGACCTGCTTGAAATAGATTATCAGTGGATTTGCAGATGTCTTCGTATGCTGAATTTCGGACCTTATCACACAACTAATTCAATATTCTGCTCAAATTGTAAAACAACCTCCTATGGCGAATACAGAGTGGATCTTAGAACAATTGCGTGTAAGGTGTTGCCTGATGGTTTCAAGAACGACATAGTGATACCGCGTGATAACTTCATAGATTTCAATAAAGATATTCATATTAAGCTGCCTACAATTCGCCAGGTGCTTAATTCTGCTTCAGATAAAGCGTTCCAGGGTGCGGACGGTACTACAAATCGCAAGTTGGCTCGCATGTGCTATATGATAACTACAGTCGGCACCGAGGCACATCTTACTCCGATTGAAATCAAGCTTATTGTTGAGCGTGAATTATGTGCTGCTGATTATAGAATCCTTCAGGGGGTAATCGATCAGCTTACCGATTACGGACTTCGCGCGGGCGGTACTACTGTTTGCCCCAAATGCGGCAGTCCTGAAGCTGCATTCTTAGCACTCATGGATGACCGCTTCTTTCGTTGCACCTTGGACGATCTACGCAAATGGAGAGACGATAAGCGTGCAGGGAACGGAGAAGACGTTCTCGGATTTAAGAAAACAACAGTATGAGAACATTATTGATGAAACACTATTCATTGCGCGGGCATCTGAAGGTGCAGTTTCTGCGGATTGGATAATGTCTCAACCAGTATTCATCAGAAAGAAATATGTAGAATCATTTACCGAAGAGCTTAAAGAGCGTGAAAAGATGCTTAAACAGCGTTCTCGTAAATGATGGAATCACCTTGTATAATATCAGATGGGGCGGGATCTTGAGTTCCGTCCCTGATTTAGATTAAGGAGGTATTTGACTGTGGCAGATAATAACATTGATAAGATGCGGCCAGGTGCGAATAACTCAAATAATGATGATAATGCTCAAGTACTTGCTTATCTAAAAGCAATCGCAGATTCGTTAGCGAGTATACAAAAAACTGCAGAAAAGCAGTCTCAGTCTGCTGCGAAAGCTAAATTACCGACTCGGGAAGATTTTCGAAACAAGCGCAAGGAAGCTGAGGAGAATCGCAAGAAATACAAAAGCACTGGACGGCCATTTGAGGATTTCACAGATTCTTTTGAAGGCGCGCTACTTGAAGGATTTCTAGGTTCTGATTTCGAAGATCGAGTACGCGGTATATTTAGCGGCATTGCAGACGAACTGGGCGTCAGTATAAAGGATATTCCAGGAGCGCTGGGACAAGAACTCGGGCGTCAGGCCATGTCTGCGCTCAAAAATACTGACCTCGGAAAATCTATTAGCAGTAAGGTAGATGCTGCTATGGATAAGATGTTTGACAAAGCGAACAGCGCTGTTCGTGATATATTTGGCGGATCTAAATCTAAGGCAACAGATGCTAATTCAGCAAAGAAAGCTGCATCGGAAGCGGCCAGTAACGCAACTAATGAAGCTGCTGAAGCTACAGCTAATGCTGCGGCTGAGGGTGCAAAGCAAGCCGGCGAGGCTG
>ULTU01018423.1_pt1 | contig 82607 bp, 67 predicted proteins | sample 1957861 | NCBI WGS metagenome assembly ULTU01 (sample SAMEA4835742, study PRJEB28245) | human gut metagenome | biome: gut microbiome; material: fecal sample | place: Denmark | collected 2008
TCAAAAAAAAGGGAGAGCGAGTCTCCACGCAAAGCATTTGTAGCCAAATGCTGTTGCGTCTGACGCTACACTCCGTTCCGCTATTCCGTCGCGAAGCTCCTTACGCCTCACGTCTTTCTGCCAAAAGCAAGCACTTTGTGCTTGCTTTTTGTTTTCAAAAAAGGGGAGAGCGAGTCTCCACGCAAAGCATTTGTAACCAAATGCAGCCCGGCTGACGCTAACTTCGTTCCGCTATATTTTGTATATTTTCGGTATTACGCTTAAAGGAACTTTGCGCAATTATATTTTGCAAAATTCTTCGAAGCGGTAAATTTGATAGACTTTACGGCTACTTTATTGTATAATAAGAATACATTATTCAGGAGTGTGTATATGAAGCACGTTGATATCTACACTGACGGCGCTTGCAGCGGAAATCCCGGAGCAGGCGGTTGGGCGGCGATACTCAGCTACAAGGGCATCGAAAAAGAGCTTTCGGGCTATATGAAAGACACCACCAACAATCGTATGGAGCTTTTTGCCATAATTCAAGGTCTCAAACAGCTTAAGGAACGTTGCGAAGTCACCGTGTACAGCGATTCGGCGTACAGCCTCAATCCGTTTTTGGAAGGGTGGATAGACGGCTGGAAGGCCTCGGGCTGGAAGACTGCTTCGAAAGACGAAGTGAAAAACGTCGATCTTTGGAAACTGCTGCTTATCGAGATGTCCAAACACGACGTAACCTTTGTGAAAGTGAAAGGGCACTCCGACAACGAAGGCAACAATCGTTGCGACAAACTGGCGAAAGCCGCCATAAAAAAATTGCAATCTCATATCCTCGCGGAATAACGAAATGGACAAAAAAAAGCAACTTTATTATTCAATAGCGACGCTTGCGCTGTCTGTGGGCGTGGCCGTAGAACTCGGCTTTATGTCTGACGCATTCAAGACCTGGTTGTATGCGATCGTTTGGGTTGCTTTGTTTTTGGTTTTAGGCCTGTTTGCAGTGGGGATTTTCAAAAAAATCGACTCGCTTACAAAGCTTGCGACGGTAACCGTTTTTTGTGCGTTGGTGATACTTTCCGGCTACATGGCGATGTATAAATCGGGGTTTATTAAGCGGTTCGATTCGTCGGAGGAAATTGCCGCATACATTTCGGGCAATCCTTACGGCATAGCGCTGTTTATCCTCATCAGCTTTTTGCAGGTTACCTTCATACCTATTCCGTCAACCATAACCACGGTAACGGGAACGTTGGTTTTCGGGACCCGGGCGGGCATGATTTACAGCCTTATCGGGCAGATTTCAGGCAGCATGTTTGCGTTCTTTTTGGGGCGAAAATTCGGCAGTAAGCTGGCAAAATGGATCGCCGGCGAAGAAATGTTCGAAAAATATAACAAGTTCGTCAAGGGCAGAGATAAGGTCATTTTGGGCTATATGATGTTGTTCCCGTTTTTCCCGGACGATTTGATTTGCCTGTTTTTCGGCCTTACGAATATGTCGTATCTTGGGTTCTTCCTCCTCGTTTTGCTGTCAAGGGTTATAACCATTTCCTACACGTCCTACCTGACGAAATTAATTTCAAAAATACCGCTCACGCCGGTCGGGTTTTTAATTTATGCTCTTATAGCTCTGGTCGTCATCGGGCTTTTGGTTCTTTGCTGGAAGAAAGGCGAGTGGCTTGAAAACCTTATGACCAAAATTATCTACAAGATTATGCCGAAAAAACTTGCGGAAAAACGCAGGAGAGAAACGGAAGCAGCCGAGCGCGAAATTGCGGGTGACAATTTCGATTCCTCCGAAAATCAACCTGAAAAATAAAACAATTACGATGAGGATATCATCGTCAACATATGACAAATAAAAAAGGGGAGTTATGCGATTTGCATAACTCCTTTTAAATTGCTTATTTCATTTATTTAGTTTATGAGATATGATATTTGCCGCTGTTATACAAAAAGAAGTAAACTACGCTCGAAATCGGCAAATTCAGGGCAAGAATAGACGGAACGATAATCGGCCCGACCATTGTCGAAACGTCCTTGAGATCGGCTTTGAAACCGAAGAATCCCACCAAAAGCAACAACACAAACACGTTCAAAAACACCATGAACCTATATAGCACCGACATTTTGAAGTTGAAGTTTGCCCTTATTCTTCTGTTCGGATTCAGAAGATAAACGATGAGCGGCAACACCGGCACCGCAAGGCCGAAAGCACATACGCAAAGGTAATACGTAACGGGCAGTGCGTCTTTTAAAATCAGCCAACCCGCAAGCGTTTCGACCAGAATCAAGAGATACATGATTATGCCGCAGTCGCGGCCGATTTTGTTTGCCGCCAAAAAGTTTTGCGCGTAGTAGTTTTCGCTGTTTGCTTTGGTATAGACGCGCATTTTGAAACCTTCTGCGTACAATCTGGTTTTGAGGTCGGCCGTCGGAATAGGCTTTTGTACCTCAACGATTTCGCCGGATTTTTCGTCAACCTCGGTGGTTTCGACCATCGTTTCGCTGGTATTACGGTTGTAAAAATCCGAGAAAGCGTCCAGATAGTTGCCGTTTGCACTGTTGTCGTTTTTAAAAGCGAAGCTCGACATATCGCGCTTCTGCGGTTTTTGCGCCTCTTTCGGCGCGGTTTCCGCATTTTCGATTTCGTCTTCGGCGGTGTGCGCTTTTACGGTCAGATTAGGCTGAAACGCGTCAAAGTCCGGAAGGAGAGAGCGAACCTTTTTTTCTTCATCGGAACTATCCTCGACAATGCTCGTAGCCATATCTGCCGCGGCGTCGGATACGATGCCGCTAAGTATCGTGGTTTCTTGTTCGCTTTTCTCATCGGGAGTAAGCTGTTTCGCTTTCACGATTGCGCCTTTTCCATACAAAATCTCTTTTGAAGTAAGGACGTGATCGGTTTCTTCCTTTGGTTTTTCCGTCGCTTCGGCTTTTTCGGCTTCGGAAGTCGGGTTCGCCGCCTGTTCTGTTAATTGTTCGTTACCGCCTACGCTTGGGAGAGTCCTCATCGGAGGCGTCGCCGTCGGCTTTTTCGGTAGGTCTTTGAATGCCGAAGCGCTCGTAGTTATATGAATTCGGATCCGCAAATTTGCCGATGCCGAGTTTTTCGGAAGCAACGCTTCTGGCTCTGCGTTGTTCTTCGGTCAGAGCTTCGCGGCGAGTGTTTTCGGCAGGCTCGTCAGGGTAGGTGTTGGAAACCAGTTTTTCAGGACGATAATATTCGCGTTTTTCCTGAATGTCGGAGCGTTTATCGCTTGCGGTGGACGTTTTGAGGGTTTTGGAAATGGCCTCGTTTTCGTTTTCACCGATTTTGTTTTCGATGCCCGAAAGCATATCCGACAAACTGCGCTTGACGTTTCCGTCGCGTTCAGGCTTAGTAACATCCACGTAAGAAAGGCCGTCGTCTTCGATTTCCAAAACGGTTTTTTGTTTAGGAAGAGCAGGTTCGGTCGGTTTTTCCTCGGCAGGCTTTTCGACTTTTACGATTTCGACCGTTTCTACTTTTGTTTCGGCAGGTTCTTCTTCCGTGGTGGCCGCAGCCTCCGCGGTTACGGTTTCGGAAGAGTTATCGTCATCGACAGGGCTTTCTGCTTCTGCTAAAGATTCGCTGTCGGTAACGGCATATTTATCTTCGACAACCGGCGCCGCGTCCTGATCTTCGTCCGACAAACTCTTGTCGATGATTTCCTGCACGGCTTCCATCTTTTCGTCCTCGTCGTCCGAGCCTTTGCGTTTGGTGTATGGCCTTAGACCGTTGACGTCAAACGGAGCGTTTCCGTTCTCGAGGTCGAAGGTTTCGTCGGAGAGCAGGCGATCGATTATGGTCCTGCTGAACTCGTATTCGGTTTTCATTTTTATCAGATACGCGCGGCCTTCTTCGGTGAGGGCATAGTAGCGCCTTCTGCCGCCCTCGGTCTGATCCTCGTCGCCGAGATAGCTGTAAATAAGGCCTTGTTTTTCAAGTCTCTTCAAGCAGCTGTAAAGGGTAGGCTGTTTGAGCTTATAAACGCCGCCGCTTTTAAGTTCTATTTCTTTTAAGATATCGTAACCGTATCTGTCTTCGTCCAGAAGCGAACGAAGGATAAAGTTGTTTACGTTTCCTCTTATAAGATCGGTGTTGATGTTTGAAACGTCCATGTTTTCTCCTTTATGCCGAAAAAAGCAATCGGCGCATATACTTTTATATTACTAAATAGTTATATAAAAGTCAATATTTCATAATGATTTTGTTATGATTAGTCGTCGGTTTCTCGCAAAACGATGTTTTTGACGGCGTTTCGACGTATTTCATCGCTGGAATCGGCGTAGTGTTTTTTAGTGGTGTTGACGTCGTTATGGCCCAAAACTTCGGCAACGACGTAGATATCGCCGGTTTCCCGATAGAGGTTGGTGCCGAATGTGCTGCGAAGTTTGTGCGGAGTGATGTGTTTAAGGGGGGTGACTATACGACTGTATTTTTTGACCAGATCCTCAACGGCCCGCGTTGAAATGCGCTTCTTTTGCAGCGACAAAAAGAGAGCAGGCTCGTTATCGGGGTTGTTTTCGTCCGAAAAACGCTCCTCAAGATAAGCCGCCAGCGCTTCCTGAACTTCGTCGCCGAAATAGAGCACGGCCTGTTTTCCGCCTTTTCGGGTGACGGTGAAAGCCTTGTTTTCAATATCGACGTCGGAAACGTTAAGCCCGACGCATTCCGATATACGAATGCCCGTGCCCAAAAACAGCGTGAGCATGGCAACGTCGCGCAGTTTGGTTTTTTGGTGGAAGCTTTTTTGCCTTGCCGTGAGCCCAAAGCCGTCCTCGACGCTGTCCAAAAGCTCGACGACTTCGTTGACGTCAAGCCTTACGATGGCTTTTTCTTTAAGCTTCGGCATCGCAACCTTGGCCGCAGGATCGGAATCGAGCTTTTCTTTGTTGTAAAAATATTTGAACATCGCACGGACGGCCGACAGCTTTCGGGATTTGCCGGTGTTGTCGTTGGAATATTCTTTGCCGCAAAAAGTGTAGAGCGACAGATAGCTTATAAATTTTTCGATGTCCGTGGTGGTGACGCGCCTTAAGTCCCTTATGGAAAATTCGGTAGGGGAAATGCCTTCGAAGCGGGAAATCTCGCTTGTCAGATAATGAAAGAAAACCCTCAGATCGTACGCATAATTGAGGCGAGTGAGGCAAGTGGTGGTTGTCTCGATGCCCGTAAAATATTCGTCGCAAAAGTCGGGAAGCTCCGTCAAAAGCTCCCTGAGGCGAAGAGTGTTGTCCTTGTTGCGTTGTTTGAAATAGGTTGCGTCCATGATTTAATTATAACATCAAAAACTTTATATGTAAAATATAAAGTTGAACTTTTTGAAATTTTTGGGGAGAAAGCCCGAAGGCTTCGAGAAAATTCGGTTTGGCTTAAGGGCGGAAAACCGTAATTTTTTCGCAAAAACCTTGGCGGAGCAGCATATAGCGACCTCTTTATCTATGCGTAAAAGCCTTCTTTTACGCAGAAATAGGGTATTTTTACCCAAAAGGAGAGGATTTTTTCGATTTTAGACGATTTTCCGTAAAATCACTTTAATTTTCCTTGAATTTTGTTTGTGATTATATTTGTGGCTTTGTAGTCATTGTATAAACCGATTTATAATCAATTTTTACTATCAATATAATATGGTCTGTCGGTTTCAAGGTTAATTTGTTAATATGTTCATACATTGATTTGAAATCAAATATATCAAAATCATAAGGAAAACTGCCGCTAAAAATCAAAAGTATTCTGAAAAATTGCCGTTTTTCAGAATACTTAAGGGTTTTTGGTGTCATTTAAGCAGTTTTTCAACCGCGTTTGCCGTGGCGATTTTGACGTGTTCGTACGTAAGTCCCCCTTGCATATACGCCGTGTAAGGAGGTCTTATCGGGCCGTCGGCCGAAAGCTCTACCGAGCTTCCCTGAACGAACGTGCCTGCCGCCATGATAACCTTGTCTTCATAACCCGGCATGTCCCACGGCTCTGGAACCACGTCGCTGTCCACCGGAGACGCTTCCTGAATTGCCTGACAAAATTTGACCAGCTCGTCTGCCGTGTCGAATTTGACACTTCTTATTATGTCGCCGATTTTTCCGCCGGACTTCGGCATCGTGTCGTAGCCCATTTTTTCAAAGGCTTCGCCAAGAAGCACGCTGCCTTTAAGCGCATTTCTGACGACGTTTGGCGCAAGGAACAAACCTTCGTAAAAAGCAAGATAACCCGGCGTATAGCTTCCGACTTCGGTCCCGAGCGACGGACTGGTCAGCCTGTAACCGATAAGCTCCACGGCTTTTTTGGTGCCGGCTATATACGCTCCCGACGGTGCCAAACCCCCGCCTGCGTTCTTTATGAGGCTTCCCGCCACAACGTCAGCGCCGACGTCGGTAGGTTCTTTTTCTTCAACGAATTCGCCGTAACAGTTGTCAACGGCAACGATAATTTCCGGAGCGATTTTTTTGATTTTCTTCGCCAAACTGCCGATTTCGTCGGTTGTCAAAGCGTTGCGCCAGCTGTAGCCGCGGCTGCGTTGGAAAAACACGACTTTCGGCTTTTTCTCGGCCACTGCGGCAAGGACGCCCGCTTCGTCAAGGCCGTTTTCGATAAGTTCCACTTTGTCGAAAGAAATGCCGAACTCCTTCAAGCTTCCGTTTCCGTCGCCGAAAAGCACGTCGTGCAAGGTGTCGTACAAATCACCCGTTGCCGAAAGCACCGTATCGCCCGGGCGCAAAAGCCCGAACAGCACCAGCGTCAGCGCGTGCGTGCCGTTGGTTATGAGCGGCGAAACGATAGCGGCTTCAGTGTGAAAAACGTCGGCAAAAACTTTGGCGAGATTGTCGCGGCCGATGTCGTCGTAGCCGTAACCCGTCGTGCCGTAGAAATGTCGGGCCTGAACACGGTTCTTTTGAAATGCCGAAAGCACTTTCAATTGATTTTTGAAACAGATTTCGTCCGCGCGAATAAAAGCTTCCGTGCAATTTTGTTCGCATTTTTCGACGAAATCGAAACTTTTTTGACTTATATACATATTATTTCTCCAAAAAACGATCGACTGTTTCAAAGATTTTTTCCTCGTCGTCAGGCGAAAACCAGACGGCGGTTTTGTATCTTTTGAACCAGGTCAGCTGACGTTTTGCATAGTTTCTGCTGTTTTTTTTGATAAGCTCTTTGGTTTTTCCTAGGGTTTGTTCGCCCGCAAAATATGCGGCAAATTCCTTGTAGCCGATTGCCTGAAAGCTTTGGTCCGAAAATTTTACGCCGCGGCGAATCAAGCCTTCCGCTTCCTCCAAAAGTCCGTTTTCGAACATGAGGTCAACGCGTTTGTCGATGCGTTCGTAAAGCTTTGCGCGTTCATCGAAATTCAAAACGACGATGAGCGGCTCGCACTTATATTCCCGCGTTTCTTCGGTGGTTTTCTTTTCTCCGGAAAGCAAAATTTCCAAAGCGCGGACAAGGCGTTTTTTGTCGTTCGGGTGAAGCTTTCCTGCCGATTCGGGATCGAGCTTATAAAGCCGCTCCCACATGGCTTTGCCTCCGATTTCGTCGTATTCGGCGTTCAGTTTATCTCTGATTTCAGACGATTTTTCGGTGTTGGCGAAGTTTAAGGGATACAAAAGCGATTCGACGTAAAGCCCCGTTCCGCCGCAAACCACGGGAATTTTCCCGTCTTTTTGCATATTTTCGATATGTTTTTCGGCGTTTTCCGAATACTCGGCCACGGAAAAATCGTCCGACGGCTCGGCAACGTTAATCATAAAATGCCTGACGCCCTGCATCTCGGCCTCGGTGACTTTTGCCGTGCCGACGTCCATGGATTTATATATCTGCATACTGTCGGCCGAAATAACGTCGCTTCCGATACGCCTTGCGATTTTCACCGCAAGTGCCGACTTGCCCGACGCCGTAGGCCCTACGACGAAAATTATTTTTGGCTTTTTCATACTATACGCTTAAACATCTTGTCCACTTCTTTGTGGCTGATTTTGACGATTGCAGGCCTGCCGTGCGGACACTGAAGCGGAACCTTTTCGGCAAGGTTGATTTGCGACAGCAAATCCCTTATCTGCGCGTCGTTCAGGCTGTCGCCGCTCTTGATTGCCGTTTTGCAAGCGTGCTGAACGAGTTTTTTTCGGATTGCATCTTTTGCGCTGACCTTCTTAAAGCCGGAAAGATCTTCGCAAACGGATCTGAAGTAGGCGTCAAGATCCATGCCGGCAAGCGTAACGGGAACTGCCGACACCTTAAAACTTTGCCCGCCGAAGTCCTCGATTTCGAAACCGATTTCGGTAAGTTCCGGCAAAAGCTCGTCCAAAGCGGCCTTTTCTTCGAAATTCACGCTGAAAACGAACGGAATGAGCAAGTTTTGCACGTAGTTCTCGCCCACGTTTTTCATAAGGCGGTCGTAAATCATACGTTCGTGAACGGCGTGCTGGTCGATGACGTACACGGAATCGTCCTTTTCAACGAGAACGTAGGTGGCAAAAAGCTGCCCCAAAACGACGACGTCCGCGCCGAAAAGCTCGGGCTGCGAATATTTTGCAGAGGTAAAGCTTTCGTAGTCGGTTTGCGCGTCGCTATTTATGCTCTCCGCGCGGTTTGAAAGGCGGTCGTTGTAGCTTATTCCGCCCTCTGCGACTTTTTTCGGATACGAACTATGCCCCAGTATCGCCGACAAGTTAAACTCGGAAAGCGGACGGGACGCTTGTCGATCTTCTTCAGAGGATTTGGAAGAATATACCGTCGTTTCCTCTTTCTCCGCTTTTTCCGAAATAGCAGATTCGGTGAAAAACGGATTTTCCTCGTCGTCCGAAACCTTTTCGGAAATACGAAGGCTTGCCTCGTTCACGAATTCGACCGCCGACTTATACACGAAGCCGTACACGTGGCCTGCGTCGGCGAAGCGAACTTCGGTTTTAGCGGGATGGACGTTGACATCCACGAAATCGTACGGAAGCGTCAGATTCACCACGAACATCGGATAGCTTCTGGTCATAAGCTTGCCTTCGTAGGCTTTTTCGATTGCAGTAACGACGGTTTTGTTTTCGACGGGCCTGCCGTTTATCATAACGATCTGATAGCTTCTGTTCGGCCGTTGATAGGTCGGCAGCGACATGTAACCGGAAATTCCGAAAATGCCGGTGCTATTAGTATTCTCGATTCGGGCAAAATTCACAGCAATATCACGCGGATATACGGAATTTATGGCCTCTAAAAGGCCTTCACCCTTGGTTTTGAAAATCAGTTTGCCTTCGGCGAAATATTCGAACGCGACGTACGGATTTGAAAACACGTGATCGACGACCATTTTGGTTACGGCGGTTTCTTCGGTCTTCGGCTTCTTCAAAAACTTAACCCTTGCTGGCGTGTTGAAAAACAGATTCGAAACGGTTATTTCCGTCCCGACGTTTAGGCCGCAAACGCCCTCTTCCGTAACTACCCCGCCTTTCAGGCACAAAAGCGACCCGAAGTCGTTTTCGGCGGTTTTAGTCCTTAGCTCGACCATCGACACCGATGCAATGCTCGGAAGCGCCTCGCCCCTGAAACCCAAAGTGGTTATGGCTTCCAAATCGTCGGCGTTTTTGATTTTCGAAGTCGCATGCTGCATAAAAGCGGTTTTCACAAACTCCGGCGAAATGCCTTCGCCGTTGTCGGTAACTTTGATTTTTTCGATGCCACCACCGAATATTTCGACTTTAATGCGTGTGGCTCCCGCGTCTATGCTGTTTTCAACCAGCTCTTTTACGACCGAAGCAGGCCGCTCTACCACTTCGCCGGCAGATATAAGGTTGAAAACGTTCGGAGTCAATAGGTTGATGACTTTCATATCACTTACCTGCCTTTTCCTTTAAGTCCATAAGTATGGCGAACGCCTGAAGCGGCGTGGTGCCGTCCATGTTGAGATCTTTAAGAATCCCCATAATTTCCGATTCTTTTTCCGGAACCTCGAAAAGCGACATTTGCTTGGAGGCGTTTTTGGTGGCGGCTCCGAGCATAATTGAGTTGGTGTCGCGGCCGACGTCGGCTTCTTCGAGCTTTTGCATAATGTCTTTTGCGCGCGAAACGACGTCCGACGGTATGCCCGCAAGCGCGGCAACCTCGATACCGAAACTCTTGTTTGCTCCGCCCCTGACGATTTTGTGCAAAAACACCACCGTGCCGCCGATTTCCTTGATAAGAATGCGGTAGTTTTTCACGCCCGCAAGCACGCCTTCAAGCTCGGTCAGCTCGTGGAAGTGCGTTGCAAACAGCGTTTTGGCGCCTATCGTGTTGATTTTTTCGATAACCGCCCAAGCGATAGACAGACCGTCGATGGTGGACGTGCCTCTGCCGATTTCGTCGAGAATAAGCAAGCTGTTTTCGGTGGCGTTATTCAGAATAGTGGCCACTTCGATCATTTCCATCATGAAGGTGCTTTGGCCGGAAATGAGGTCGTCGGACGCGCCTACCCTCGTGAAAATGCGGTCGGTAAGGCTGATTTCGGCCGACTTTGCCGGGACGAAACTGCCGATGTGCGCCATAAGAGTTATGACGGCAACCTGGCGCATGTAGGTGGATTTACCCGCCATGTTCGGGCCGGTTATAACCATGGTTTTGTTTTCGGCGCAGTCCAAAACGGTGTCGTTTGCGACGAATTGATTGTCGGACTGAAGCTGCTCAACGATCGGGTGGCGGCCGCCTTCGATTTTGATATGCTTGATTTTAGAGTTAATCGTCGGGCGGACGTAGTTGTTTTTGAGAGCCACCGAGGCAAGCGAAACCACGGCGTCGAGCTCCGCAATCGCCCTTGCGGTTTTCTGGAAAGCGGGAACTTCGTCAAACAGCGTATTCTTTACGCCCTCGAAAAGCATGAGTTCCAGTTTCAATGCTTTTTCTTCGGCGCCCAGAATCTTTTCTTCGATTTCTTTAAGCTCCTCGGTGATGTAGCGTTCGCCGGTCGTCAAAGTTTGTTTTCGCTGGTAGCGAAGCGGCACGAGGTCGGTCTGGCCTTTGCTGACTTCGAGATAATAGCCGAAAACTTTGTTATATCCGATTTTGAGGTTTTTGATGCCCGTGGCTTCTTTTTCGTTATGCTCGAGGTTCGTCAGCCAGATTTTGCTTTCGGTGCCTGCCGAGCGATAGCCGTCGAGTTCGCGGTTATATCCTTTTTTGATGAAGCCGCCGTCCCTGACTATTGCGGGAGCATTCTCGTCGATTGCGGCGAAAAGCAATTTCTGAACGTCCTTATGCAGGCTTACGTCCCTGACGTTCGAGGTCAGAAATTTTGACGTAAGATCCGAAAAAGCGTCTTTAAGTTCCGGCAAAACGTTGAGCGTTTCGGACATAGATAAGCAGTCCTTCGGGTTGACGGTGCCGTAGGCAACTTTGCCGGCCAAACGCTCCATATCGTGAATTTTTGCCAAAACTTCGGTGATTTCCTCTATTTTTTGCGGATTTGCCGTCAGCTCTTCCACGGCGTCGAGGCGCGCGTTTATAAGTTTCGGATCCAAAAGCGGTTCCGAAACCCACCTGCGAAGATTTCTGCCGCCCATGGACGTTTTGGTTTTGTCCAGAAGCCACAAAATGCTGCCCGTCTTTTTTCGCTCCCTGATGGTTTCGGTAAGCTCCAAGTTGCGGCGGGTGTTGGCGTCGAGGAACATAAAGCTGTTGTCGCGGACGTAAACGATTTTGCTAAGGTGCGAAAGCGAACGCTTTTGCGTGTCGTTGACGTATTCAAGTAGCGCCCCCGCGGCGGAGATTGCGCGTTTTTTGTCCTTACACTCAAAGCCTTCCAAGCTCTGAACGCCAAGCTGTTTTTGGAGGGCTTTTTCGGCGTATGCGTCGCCGAAAGCGTATTCGACGTAAAGCTGCGCCTTAGGCAAAGTGTTTTTGACGGTAGGATTTAAGGCGTCGAAAAGAGATTTCGCCTCGGCATTTACGATGATTTCCGCAGGAGAAACCGTCACCAAAAAATCTTCGGCGATTTCCGAAAGATTTTCGCCTTTATATTCGTACAGCTTAAATTCGCCCGTTGACACGTCTGCCCATGCAAAGCCGATTTTGCCCTCTTTGGCGGAAAGGCTCATGAGGTAGTTGCTCTTCTTTTCTTCCAGAATGTCGTCTTCGACGACCGTCCCAGAAGTGATAACCCTCACGACGTCCCTGTCCACCATGCCTTTGCCGGCTTTAGGATCGGAAAGCTGCTCGCAAATTGCCACCTTGAAGCCGCCCTCGATAAGTTTCCGAACGTATAAATCGACTGCATGATACGGCACGCCGCACATAGGCGCGCGCTCCTCCAAACCGCAATCCCTGCCCGTCAGCGTAAGCCCCAAAAAGTCGGAAGCGGTTTTTGCGTCGTCGAAAAACATCTCGTAAAAATCGCCCAGACGGTACATTAAAATGGCGTCGGGATATTTTTCCTTCGTCTGAAGGTAGTGCTGCATCATCGGTGAAAGTTGTTTTTCTTTTGCCATGTTTTCCTCGTTATTCTACGATTTTTCCGAAAAGCGAAGCGGATCGCGCTTCGGTGATAAGTATATTTTGGAATGTTCCGATAAGGCTCGGATCGCCGACGCAGCTGACAAGCCTGCCGCTTTCGGTGCGGCCGCAGACGGCGTTTTTGTATTTTTTGTTGACGTCTTCGATCAAAACCTCATAGACGTTGCCGATGTATTCTTCGGAAAGCTGTTTGGTGATTTCGTTCTGAAGCGCGATAAGCTCGGTTATCCTTCTGCGTTTGGTCTGATAATCGATTTGCGGCATCGTTGCGGCGGCAGTTCCCTTTCTGACCGAATAAATGAAGGTGAATGCGTTGGAATATCTTACTTTTCTGACCAAATCCAAAGTGTCTGAAAAATCTTGTTCTGTTTCCGTCGGAAATCCGACCATTATGTCGGTGGTTATGCCTACGCCGGGAAGCTTCGTTTTTATCATGTCGATAAGGGCGAGATAGTGCGCTCTGTCGTACTTGCGGTTCATTTTTTTGAGAACGGCGTCGCTGCCCGCCTGAACAGGCAGATGGATGTTGTTCATAATTTTGTCGGACGACGCAATGACGTCCACCACTTCTTCCGTGAGGTCTTTTGGGTGCGAAGTCATAAAGCGTATGCGGAATTTGCCCGGAATTTCCGAAACCGCCTTCAAAAGGTTTGCAAAATTGACCTCGGGCCTATCGGAAAAGTCGTTGCCGTAGCTGTTGACGTTTTGCCCCAAAAGAGTGATTTCTTTATATCCGCCCTCGACAAGGCTTCTGACTTCCTTCAGAATTTCCTCGGGTTCTCTGCTGCGTTCGCGGCCTCTGACGTAAGGCACTATGCAATAGGTGCAGAAATTGTTGCAACCGTACATAATGTTCACCCAGGCGTTTGGATAGCTGGTTCTGGACTGCGGAACGGTTTCGTCGATAGGATCGTTGCAACTTTGGGTAAGATAGGTCTTTTTGCCCTGTTCGCGTTTCTCGATTATCTTTTCCTTCAAAAGGTTGAGATTTCCCGTACCCAGAACTATATCGACGTAAGGATATTTTTCCTTAAAAATTTTGTCGTAACCTTTTTGCTCGGTCATACAGCCGACGACGGCCACGATAAGGTCTTTGTTTTTCTTCTTTATGGGTTTGACTGCGCCGATGTTGCCGAAAGCGCGTTTCTCGGCGGTGTCCCTGATGCAACAGGTGTTAAAAACGATTATATCCGATTCTTCGATGCTGCCCGCGGGAGTGTACCCCAGCTCTTCCAAAATGCCCGCAATCTTCTCCGATTCGTGCACGTTCATCTGGCAGCCGTAACTGACGTTTGTGTATTTCATATATGCCTCCGTCAATATTATACATAATATTGCATTTTATGGCAAGCGGTTTTTGCAAATAGAAACGCGAATTACGGACATAATAAAGCCGAGGTATATATGAAAAAGTTTCTAAAAATCGCTATAGCTTCAATTTCGGTGCTCGGCTTGTTTGTGGCAAGCATCGGTTTTTTCGGTTTCAGAAGCCTTAAAGCAGAGGCGAAAATCGACGTGAAAACGTTGCCGCAAAACGGCCCCGCAACCGTGGTAACCGACAGCTTTGGGGGCGAAATTTTCAAATTCGAAAGCTACGTTACGCTGGCCGAAATGCCGGAGAATCTTATAAACGCGTTCATAGCCGTTGAGGACAAGCGATTTTACAGCCACGGCGGCGTTGACTACAGGCGCGTTGCCGGCGCCATAATCAAAAACCTCAAAGCCAAAAAAATGGCCGAAGGCGCCTCGACGATAACTCAGCAGCTTGTCAAAAACACGCAGCTTACCTCCGAAAAAACATTCGAGCGCAAAATCAACGAAATGGCGATAGCTCAAAAAATGGAAACGGTTTACGACAAAAATCAGATTCTCGAGATGTATCTCAACGTCATATACCTCGGCGGCGGAAACTACGGCGTGCAAAGCGCGGCCAAATATTACTTCGGAAAAAAAGTTTCCGACTTGTCGCTTTCAGAGTGCGCGACTATCGCCGGCATAACCAAAAATCCGTCCAAATTTAACCCCAAAAACAACCCGAAATCGGCAAAAAATCGCAGAAATCTTATCCTTGACCTCATGAAAGCGCAAGGTTACATTTCCGAAACCGAGCTTGAAAACGCCAAGCACAAACCCCTCAAAACCGTCACTGAAGTCAAAAATAACTTCGCCCCTTACGTCCGTGAAGCGACCTTCGAGGCCGCAAAAATTTTGGGAATAACCGAAAAACAACTGACGTCGGGCGGCTATGTGGTGAAGACCTATTTCGATCCTATTTCACAAAAAGCGGCGAACGACGGAATAAATAATTCGGCGAACGCCGAAAGCGTGCTGATGGTTATAAGCAACGAAACTTCGGGCATAATCGCCCTTGCCTCCACCTCGAAAACCGAGGTAAGGAAGCTACGACGGCAAATTGCCTCCACCGCAAAACCGATTTTGGTTTACGGCCCCGCAATCGAACAAGGACTTATTTCTCTTGCCACCCCGATAAAAGACGAACCGACTTCATTTTCGGGATATTCGCCCAGAAACTTCAACGACCGTTATTACGGCACGGTTTCCGCTAAATTGGCAATATCGAAGAGCTTAAACGTGCCGGCAGTCAAAATTTTGTCGGAGATGGGAACCGAAACCGCGCTTTCCTACGCCAAAAAATTAGGGCTGCCGCTTACAGAGAAAGACAACAACTTAAGCTTGGCGCTCGGCGGCCTCACCGAAGGGCTGACTCTTTCGGAGCTTTCGGGGGCGTATATGACGCTTGCAAACCTCGGAGAATTCTCCACGCCGTCCTACGTCAGCGAAATCAGCCTGAACGGAACGGTGCTTTACTCACATGCTGCCGAAAAAACGCCGGTTTTTTCACCTGAAACGGCTTACTTTGTCGGTGAAGCACTGTCTGAAACCGCAAAAACGGGGACGGCCAAAAAGCTTGCCGCCCTAAATATCCCGATTTACGCAAAAACGGGCACGAATTCCGTGAACGGAAAAAATCTGGACGCCTACTCGGTGGCCTACACCTCCAAGCACACAGCCGTTTGCTGGCGCGGAAACAGCGACAATTCGGCTTTATCGCAAACCGACACGGGCGGAAACTTCGCAATCGAAAGTTTGGTTACGGTTTTCTCCGAACTTTACGACCGCTTCTCGCCGTCGCCTATCGAAAAACCCGCGGGGATTTTGAAAACCAAATTCGACCTCACCGATTTCGAAAACGGCAACCTGACTCTTGCCGCGCCGAACACCCCAGAAGGCTACTTTTTCGAGGAATACGTGAGCGTCCGGAGTTTGCCGAGCTATCAAACGTCCGCAAACTTCCTTGCTCCGACCTTAGACGGCCTCACTGTTACGTCCGACGGCAACGACGCGTCCGTCAGTTTCTTCGGCAAAAAACCGTTCGTCTATCAAATTTATTCCGTGGATGTTTTCGGCCGAGAAGAACTGCTTTTCGAAGCAAACGGCCAAAACGAACTTCAAAACTATGCGTTTTCTATAGGTTTTTTAAAAAACTATTATATAAAATGCGGTTTTATAGACTACTTCGGCGTTGCCGTTTGGGGCGAACCCGAAAAAATCGCCGTTTACTCCGGCTTTAATATATTCTCCTGACAAAACAAAAAGCCCTCAAAAAGAGGGCTTTTCTTAAACGTTGATGATTTCCTGATTTTCGATGCAGGCCGCGATGAGGGTTTCGACGTCGAGCTTCGCTTCCGCCTTAAGCACGGTTTCGAGCTTTGGCCTTATCACAGGGTTTTTCGGCAGGAAAACGGTGCAGCAATCTTCATACGGCAAAATGGAAGTGTCGTAGGTGTCGATGTTTCTGGCAATGTCCATAATTTCCGTTTTGTCCATACCGATAAGCGGCCTGAAAACAGGCAGATCTTCGATGACGCCGTTGGTGACGGTTATGCTCTCCATGGTCTGCGAAGCGACCTGCCCCAAGCTTTCGCCGGTTATCAGTGCGCCACAGGAGTTTGCTTTGGCAATGCGTTCGGCAATGCGCATCATAAATCTGCGCATAATGGTTATCATAAGTTCGGCCGGGCATTTTTCGTGAATCTTCAGCTGCACGTCGGTGAACGGAATGACGTGCAAAACGATCGGGCCGGAATAGTTTTTGACTATGCCCGCAAGGTCCACGACTTTTTGTTTTGCCATTTCACTGGTGTACGGCGCGCTGTGGAAATGTATTGCGTGAAGCTTCAAACCGCGTTTTGCCATCATATACGCGGCAACAGGGCTGTCTATGCCGCCGGAAAGAAGCACCATGCCCGCTCCCGCAGTGCCGACAGGCATGCCGCCTGCGCCCATAATTTTGTCGGTGAAAAGATAGGAAAGGCCGTTTTCCCTTATGTCCACATAAAGATCGGTGTCAAAAACGTGGAGATTGACGGTTAAATTCGGATTCGATTCCAAAACCGCGCCGCCAAGCTGGGCAGCAAGCTCCATACTGCTCTTTTGGATTTTCTTATCTGCGCGATTCACCGTAACGCGGAAAGTGCCGCTCTTGTCTTTCATCATCAAAACGGCCGCTTTTTCAAGCTCTTCTTCCGTCGATTTGACTTTTACAGCCACCGAAACCGAATGTATGCCGAAAATTTTCGTCAGTTTGTCGATGATGTCGGTTTCGTAAGCCTCGTCGTAGTCCTCGATCAGAAAGCGGTTTTGCGCTCTGACAAATTTGAAAGTGAAGTTTTCCAGCGCCGTGCGAATGTTTTTGGCAAGCGCCGACTCGAAATAGCCTCTGTTGTTGCCCTTTAAGAAGATTTCTCCGTAACGAATAAGAATGGTGTTCATATATATCTATATCCTTTTGTATTTTCTGAGTTTCGGCACCTCGACCGTAAGCGCTTCCACAAGCGCCTCTGCGTCCGTGCGGCTCGTGCTTTCCGAAACGCTGATTCGGACTATGCCTTCGTCGTAGCCTTTGTCAAGCCCCAGCAAATCCTTGAACCTCGACACGCCCTTTTTGGAGCTGCACGCGCTGCCGATGCCGACAAATATGCCGTGGCTTTCCAAAGCGTGCATCAGAACTTCGCCGCGAACGTCCTTGAAAGTCACCGTCAGAACGTGCGGACTGTCCGGATTCGAAACCAGAATAACGTCGTCCATTTTTCCGATTTCCTCGCGCAGATAGGAAAGAATCTGCTTCTTATGTTCTTTTGCGGCGGCAAAATTCTTTCTGCCGATTTCCACGGCGACTCTGAAAGCGTCGATGCCCGGCACGTTTTCGGTTGCCGAGCGTATGCCGTATTCCTGCCCACCGCCGAAGACTATCGGCGAAACGCGAATCCCTTTTTTCATATACAATGCGCCCATGCCCTTCGGCCCGTGAATTTTGTGTGCGCTCATACTGTAGAGATCGACGTCCATATCTTTAAGGTTGGTTTCGACGTTCAGAAAGCCCTGCACACCGTCCGAATGGAAAATCGCCGACGGCGACAGCCTTCTGACAAGCTTGGAAACGGCCTTCAGGTCGTTGACGGCGCCCGTTTCGTTGTTGACGTGCATAACAGAAACCAGACACACGCTTTCGTCCAAAAGCTTTTCAAACTCCTCGATGTTTACTTTTCCGTCGGGAAGGAGCGGCGCGTAAACCACCTCGTATCCTCTTGCCGAAAGCTCCGCGGCGGAATTGATGACTGCGCTGTGCTCGCCTGCCGTGGTCACGATTTTCCCGCCCTTCGGTTTTCTGGAGCCGAACAAGGCAAGGTTGTCGGCCTCGGAGCCCGACGCAGTGAAAACGACGGTTCCGTCGGGAGCGTGGAGCGCGGACAGAATTTCGCGTCTGGCTTCCTTAAGCACTCGCGACACCTCAACGGACGGCGCGTAAACGGCGGATGGATTGAAAAATTTTTCAACTCCGTATTTTTTGAAACTGTCCAGACATTCCGGATACATGGCCGTTGTGGCCGCATTGTCAAGATAAATCATTGTTTCTCCTTGTCATTTGTTTTTTTATAAGAGCCGTCATATAGTCGTCCGGCGAAAACAGCACCCTGACGACTTTTCCGTCCAAATTGAACGAAATTTGCGAAAATTCGGATTTGTCGGTCGCTTTTACGGTGAAAACGTCATCGGTTTTGCAAAAATTTACGCTGTCCGAAAACTCCGAAACGTCCGAAAGTTTTCCGTTTATCAGCAATTTTTCGGTGCCCAGCATAGTGATTTTTGAAACCGAAAATTCATCGCCGACGAGAGTATATACGTAGCTTGCAACGCTCTCCAAAAAGATTTGCCTTAGCGTTACGCCCAAAACGAACAATGCGGCCGCTCCTGCCAAAAACCAAAGGTTTTTCGTAAAAGACAGGATAAGCGCCACTGCCGCCAGAACTTTCAGCGCAACGGAAACGGCGTTCAAAGTTCGGTTCTTTTTCAAAGTTTGTGGGCTAGTTGCCGCGACGAAAATTTTGTAATAAACTTTATCCGTCATTTCAGTTTCACAATCGTTACGCCGCTTTCGCCTTCGCCGTAAAGGCCGAGCCTAAATTCCGCCACCAGCGGATGCGTTTTCAGATGTTTCTGTATCCCTGCGCGAAGCGCGCCCGTGCCTTTGCCGTGAATTATGCGGACTTCTTCCATATTGTGCGCCTTGGCGGCATCCAAAAATTCGTCCACCAGATAGACGGCTTCGTCGACGTTTTTGCCCAAAAGATTGATTTCGTTTTTGAAGGTTTCGGTGTTGGCCTCCGTTTTTACACTCTTTTGGCGCGGCGCGGTGGCGGTTTTGAAAACCTTAACTTTGTTGCAGTCGGAGGCTTTCACTTTCATGCTCATGTTGCCGACTTTCACCGTGAGGTCGTTTTTCCCGACCGACTGAACGATACAGTTGGAGTTGATTTTTTTGTAAAAAACGACGTCCCCAGGCTTAATTTCGCTGTCCGATTCGATTTTGCCTTCCACCTTGAAATCGTTTTCGAAAGGCGTTTCGTCAACGTAGTCGGCGGACATATTTTCAAGTTTCTTTTTCAGCCTTCTGGCCTCGAAAAGCGCTTTTTCGTCGGACTGTTTTAGAAGGCGCTTCATTTCCTCGATTATGTCTTCCGCCTCTTCGACGCTTGAATCTATGAGCTTTTTGGTTTCTTTCCGAAGGTTTTCGTTGAGCTTTTCGGCCTGAACCTTAAGCTGGTTACGCTCGTTTATGGCCTCTTTAAGTTCTTTGTCGGCCTGCGTTTTTTGCTCTTTGGCCTTTTCGGTAAGCTCCTCAGCCTTTCTCCTCTGGCGTTCGGCGGAAAGAAGAATGTGGTTAAATTCCTTGGTGTCGGCGCTGAGCATACTGCGCGCGTCGGACAAAATACCTTCGGGCAGTCCGAGTTTTTGCGCGATATAAAGCGCGTTCGATGCGCCCGCAACGCCGATTGTCAGATTGTAAGTCGGGCTGAAGGTTTTCGGATCGAAATCCATCGAAGCGTTTTCGACGCGGTCGGTGGTGAAGGAAAATTCCTTAAGCTCGTTGTAGTGGCTGGTGATAACGGCCTTCGCGCCCGCTTCCTTGATATATTTCGTGATGGCAACCGCAAGCACTGCGCCTTCCGACGGATCTGTGCCTGCGCCGAGTTCGTCCAAAAGCAAAAGACTTTTTGCAGTCATTTTTCTGACGATTTCGGTTATGTTTTTCATGTGCCCCGAAAAAGTGGACAGGTTTTGTTCGATGCTCTGTTCGTCGCCTATATCCGAATAAATTTCGTCAAACATTGGGATTTCGGCATCTTCGGCAGGCAAAAACAAGCCCGTCATCGCCATAAGCACGAAAAGCCCCGTAAGCTTAAGCGTAACGGTTTTGCCGCCGGTGTTCGGCCCGGTTACAAGCAAAATGTCAAAATCTTTGCCGAGATAAACGGTTATCGGCCTGACTTTTTCTTTCGAAATCAACGGATGGCGTCCCTTTTTAACGGAAAGATAGCCTTTGTCGTTGACCTCCGGCATAACGGCTTTCTGACCTCGGGCAAGTTTTGCCTTGGCAAAAATGACGTCAAGCCGCGTTACGATGTCGAAATTCCGTCTTATGCCCACGGCGTCTGTCGAAACGCGGAACGTGAACTCCCTTAGAATTTTCTCGATTTCCGCGGCCTCGGAAAGAAGCTGCGTTTTGAGGTCGTTGTTCATTTCGACGATCTGCTGCGGTTCGACGTAAACCGTTTGACCGGAAGCGGACTGGTCGTGAACTATGCCCGAAACGTTGCCTCTGCACTCGGCGCGGACGGGAATGACGTACCTGTCCCCGCGGACGGTGATGATGTTGTCCTGCAAATACTTGCCGTAAACGGGCGAAGTTACGTATTCGTTAAGTTTTGAGCGAATGTTGTCGTTGATTCTTCTGATTTTCTGGCGTATGGAGCGAAGCTCGGGAGACGCGTTGTCGTTCATTTCGGTTTCCGACAAAATGGCCTTTGAAACGTCGTCTTCAAAAGCTTTGTTGACGAAAATCCCGCCGAGTACGTCCGTCAGATGCGGAATATCCTGCACCTTTTCGACGCTCGTTCTAACTTCCCTCGCGACTTTCAGAACTCTTGCTATTTTTATAAGGTCGCCCATAGAAAGCGTGGACAGCACTTCGGCGCGGCTAAGCGCGGCAGAAACGTCGTCTATCGCAAAATTCGGATCGACGGAAAAGTCGTAAAGCACCTTGTCCGCCTCCGCGGTTTCCGACAAAAGCGCTCTGACCTCTTCGATGTCGGAGGTCGGAAGCAGGCTTCCCGCCAGATTTTTCGCAGACGACGACTGGCAATAACCTTTCAGCATGTCCAGAATTTTGTCGTATTCAAGGCTTTTTAGGGTTTTAGGTTCCATCACAAAACTCCTCTGAAAAGATGTCCGTAGGTTACGCCCGAAACGTATGCGGGCGTTTTTTTCAAAAAGCTTTCGGCGATTATTTTTGCGTTATCCGCACTTTCGTCCGAAAGATCGACGTAAAAATTGAACGGCAATTTGTCAATTTTTGCCCTTACGTCGGTGTTGACCGAATTTAATAGGTCGAAATAGCAGTTCGCCGCGCGGCGCCTGACGATTTTGAATCGGAAATTTTTTCTGTCCGCGTACTCGAGCGGTCCGTCGTATCTGCAATTTTTGCAGTCGCTACCGTAAAGCGCTTTGACGGGACAATGCTTAAAGTTCATAAGCGGCATTCTTCCGTAGGCATAGACGAACGCTCCGCTTCCGAAAACCGCCGAAATTTCTTTTGCCGAAAGCTCCGCAGACGGCATAAAGTAGTCGCAGGAAAAGGCGTTAAGTGCCTTTAAGTTGTAAACGTTCAAAAGCCCGCCCAGAAAGACCTTTTTGCCGTATTTTTCGGCAAGCGTCAGCGCATAATAGTTTTCTGCCATAACTCCGTCGAAAGCGCAGCTGCCTAAAATTCTTTCAAAGAGCGCTATATCTTTTCCGTCCGCTTGCGGAGGCAGCCTCAAAAAAGTTTTAGCGCTGCTTTTTGCCTTGGCTTTTTCCGAAAACGACTTTGCCTCTTTTTCCGAAAAGACCGCGGGCGCATAAACGATAACGTCGCCGTCCGTGACGGCCCCCGTAAGTTTTTCGGCCGAATCAAGCTGAAAAGCAACGAGATTACTCTGAAAACCGCCGTTTTTCATAATACTTTGCGGCTTGTTATGGTTTGAAACCGAGCCGTACAGGCCTTTGAAGCTCGATTGAATCTTCTCGTAAAGCTTGGCAAGCACCTCTCGCCTTGCGCCGTTCAGGACGGATTTAGGGATAAAAAATCCGTTTGCGTTTTCGGTTTTTATGTCCGTAGCCATAAAGCCGCTGTCGGCGGTTTTTTTGAGTTGGAGAGATATTTCGTCATCGCCCGTCGGCTTGCCCGTTGCCTTTTGAACGTTGAAATACGAAACGGCGGCTTGTCCGTCCGAAATTGCCGAAAGCTTTGCTTCTCCGCCGTCCGAAACGGAAAGCGTCATGGAAACGGGATAGGTTTTCGGCGTGGTGGCGGCATTTTCCGAAGTTTTGGTAAGGTTGAAGTCTGCGCCTACTTTTGCGTTTGCGGCTTCGATAAGATAACCGCGTTTTTCGCGATGCAAAATTTTGACTGCGCCGCCCGAAATTTCCTTCCCCTCAAACATCATCTTGAAGCCGTCGCCGTCAGAAAGATTGCGATCGGACGAAACGAGCGCGCTTTTTCGGTCGGCAAAAATCACTTTGCCGACGGTAAGGCCCACGTTGCTTTGAACGCCGGGAAAAATGATCCCGCCGTTCCCGCTCAAATATCCGTCTATATAATCGCCTCTGTTGAATGCGATTTTCAGCTTATCAAGAGATTCTTTTTTTGGTTTTCCGGATTCTACCGCTTCTTTGCAGCAAGTTACCGCTGCGGCAACGTATTCGGGACTGCGCAACCTGCCTTCGATTTTGAAGCTGCAAACGCCGGCGTCCTCAAGTTCCTTGAGTCGAGAAAAAAGTGATATGTCTTTTGGGCTTAAAAGATAGCCGCAGGTTTTTCCGCAGGAATATTCCAGCCTGCACGGTTGCAGGCAACGGCCTCTGTTTCCGCTGTCGCCCGTTTTCACCGACGACAACAAGCACTTGCCGCTGAAAGCCACGCACAGCGCGCCCTGAACGAAATATTCGATTTCGAGATTTGTGTTTTCTTTTATACGTCTGACGTCTTCAAGCGACGTTTCCCTCGCAAGAACCACGCGGTCGGCGCCCAGACTTTCGGCAAATTTTGCCGCTTCAAGATTGCATACGCCCGCCTGCGTAGAAAGATGCACGGGGATTTCGGGCGCTTCCTCTTTTATTGCGGAAATGACGGCTATGTCCGTTGCAATCACGGCGTCTGCGTGAGCGTCGTTAATTGCCCGAACGGCCTTTCGCATTTCGGGAAGCTCGGCTTCCTTGACGTTGGTGTTTAAGGTTACGTAAACTTTGGTTTTATGAAAATGGCAGAACTTCACCGTTTCCGCAAGATTTTCCGCGGTGAAGTTTTGAGCTTTTTTTCTGGCGTTGAAATCCTCCAAACCCAAATAAACGGCATCGGCGCCGCAAAATACGGCGCTTCTGAGTGCGTTTATATCGCCCGCAGGGGCTAAAATTTCAGGTTTGGAACGATTCATACCTTAGCGAAGTCTTGCGCGGAATTTGCGTCTGAGGCTTCTCAAAATTCTGTCGATTTGTCCGTTCACGACGTCGTCTTTCAAAGTGCCGGCGGCGCTTCTGAACGTCAGATTGAACGCGATGCTCATATAGCCCGGTTTGATGCCCGTGCCTTTGTAAACGTCGAAAACTTCAACGCTTTCCAAAAGCTGTTTGTCGGTGCACTTTTTGATTGCTTTGATAAGCTCTGCTGCGGTGATGCTGTCTTTGACGACGAACGCCAGATCCCTTGTGGAAGCAGGATATTTAGGCGCGGCGACGAAAGGTCTGACCTTGACGGCGGTAGAAAGCAAATCTTTGACGTCAAGCTCGGCAAAGTAAACTCTGTCTTCGATTCCGTAGGCGTTTGCGGTTGCTGGGTGAATTTCACCGAGTTCACCGAATGCTTTGCCCTTGTAGAAGCTGACCGTTGCGCTTCTGCCCGGGTGCATATAGGATTTTTGTTCGGCTTTATACTCTGCGTCCGTGATGCCGTAAGTGGAAAGAACCGCTTCGACGACGCCTTTGAGCTTGAAGAAGTCCATATCTCCGCCATAAGCGACGATTGCAAGTTTTTCAGGCTCGGTCGGAAGCTCCTTAAGCGGAAGCTGTTTCGGGACGAACACCCTTGCCACCTCGAAGAAGAAACCTTCCTTGTTTCCTTTCTGTACGTTGGTGGAAACCACTTTCATCATGCTCGGAAGCATAGACGTGCGCATAAGCGAAACGTCCTCGCCCAAAGGATTGATGATTTTTATGACGTTTTCGGCAACGAACGAGCCGTCCATACCCATGGCTTCGTAGTCTTTTGGGCTGATGAAGCTGTAGGTAAGCGTTTCGTTTGCGCCGAGGCCGCGCATGCTCTCTTTGAGTTTGTCGACGCCGTGCTGATAAGGGGTTTTTCCGCCCTTGGTCTGCTGCGCCTTTTTGAACATGGTGGATTTGATTTTGTTGTAGCCGTAAAGTCTGATAACTTCTTCGGCAACGTCGTTTGCGTTCTGAACGTCGTCGCGGTGAGGCGGAACCTGACATACGAGTTGTTTGCCCTTAACCTTGGACAAAATGCCCACGCTGTCCAAAATCTGAACCATGCGCTTGTACGGAACTTTGATTCCCAAAATTTCGTTGACGTCCTTGGTTTTGACTTTGATTTCTCTGGCGGTAACCGGAGCCGCGTAGCTGTCGATGGTGCCGGAGATGATGGTGCCGATATGCAAGGAATCGATGAGCGTCAACGCGCGGTTGATGCCGAGTTCCTGCGAAACGTAGTCGATGCCCTTTTCGAACCTTGCCGAGCTGTCGGAACGAAGGCCCGTTTTTCTGGCGGTACGACGAACGTTGTCGCGCTTAAAACGAGCGGATTCGAACACAATTTTGTCGGTTTTTTCGGAAATTCCGCTGTTTTTGCCACCCATAAGGCCTGCAAGCGCCAAAGGTTTGGCGGCGTCTGCGATGACGAGCATATCGTCGGACAAGGTGTGTTCGCCGCCGTAAAGATCGACAAATTCTTCACCGCTTGCGGCGCGGCGCACGATAAGCTGAGCGCCCTCGAGAGCGTCGTAGTCGAACGCGTGCATCGGCTGACCGATTTCGGTGAGAACGTAGTTGGTGATGTCCACGATGTTGTTTATAGGTTTATGGCCGACGAGGCGAAGCCTCTTCTGAATGATTGCGGGGCTTGGGCCGACTTTGACGTTTTTGACCATTTTGGCAACGTAGCGCGGGCAAAGTTCCTTGTCTTTGACGCTGACGGTGAGATAGTTGGAAATGCGGTCCGGTTCCGCGCGATAGCTGAGGTGAACGGGTTTGAAGGTCTTCCCCGTAACTGCCGCCACTTCGCGGGCAATGCCGACGATGCTGTTGCAGTCAGGTCTGTTTGCCGTAACAGAAACGTCCAAAACGGCTTCGTCAAGACCGACGATAGGTTTTACGTCGTCGCCCGGCCTTGCGCTGTCCGGAAGAACCAGCAGTCCGTTGTAGGACGCGCCCGGATACATATCTTCGGTAACGCCGAGCTCTGCGCCCGAACAAAGCATGCCGAAGCTGTCGTAGCCGCGGAGCTTGCCCGGATTTATCGTCATCACGCCCTCGACGGTAACGTGATCTTTTGCGGTTTGATATACGGTTGCGCCGACCATTGCCGTAGGGAATTTTTTGCCCACTTCGACGTTGTCAGCGCCGCAGCAAATCTGAAATACGCCGTACTTGCCGCAGTTCACTCTGCAAAGGTGCAAATGAGTGTCGGGAATGGCCTCGCAATAAGTAACCAGGCCGACGACTACGCCGGAAATATCCTTGCCGTTATATATGATTTCTTCAACTTCGAAACCGGCGGAAACCAGTTTGGACGCCAGAACTTCAGGCGTTACGTCGATATCTACGAAGTCTTTAAGCCAACTTATAGGTGCTTTCACTTTAGTTTCCTCCTATTTATACAAATTCAAGAAACGGCTGTCGTTTTCAAACAGCAGTCTGATGTCGGGAATGCTGTATTTGATCATGGTTACCCTTTCGATGCCGAGGCCGAAAGCGTAGCCGCTGTATTTCTGCGGATCCAGACCGCAGTTGATAAGCACCTGCGGATTGACGATGCCTGCGCCCAAAATTTCGATCCAACCCGTGTGTTTGCAGACTCGGCAGCCCTTTCCGCCGCAAATTGCGCAGCTTACGTCGACTTCGACGCTAGGCTCGGTGAACGGGAAATAGCTCGGTCTGAAGCGAACCTTGGTCTCAGGCGAAAAGATTGCTTTCGCAAACTCTTCCAAAGCGCCCTTCAGGTCGCAGAGGGAAACCTTTTTGTCCACCACGAGGCCTTCGATCTGATTGAACATAGGGCTGTGAGTGCTGTCGTCGTCGCTTCTGAAAACCTTGCCCGGAACCACCAGACGAAGCGGCGGTTTTTTGGCGAGCATGGTCCTTGCCTGCATAGGCGAAGTGTGCGTACGCAAAACGACGTTGTCGGTGATATAGAAGGTATCCTGCATGTCGCGCGCCGGATGATCCTTCGGGATATTCAATTTTTGGAAGCAAAATTCGTCGGTTTCGATTTCAGGCCCTTCCAGAACCTCGAAGCCGAGGCTGATGAAGGTGTCCAGTATCTCGTTTTTGACCTGCGTAAGCGGGTGCAAGGAACCGATTTTTACGTCTTTTGCCGGAAGCGTTACGTCAACCTTTTCGGCCTTGAGCCTTTCTTCAAGCTCCTTGGCTTTAAGTTCGGCTTCTTTTTTGGCTATAAACGCTTCGGCCTCGACGCGCGCGTCGTTAAGCATTTTTCCGAAAGCGGGTTTTTCCTCTTTAGGGACGTCTTTCAAAAGGCGCATAGCCAAAGTAAATTCGCCGCTCTTGCCGAGAAAACGGACCTTAACGTCGGAAATATCTTTGGTGTTGGCGGCGGCTGCCGTCTGAGCAATACAATCGTTTTTGATTTTTACGATAGCGTCTTGCATATTTCGTTCTCCTTCAAAAATTTTCTGTTTTTAGGCGATTTGGCATAAAAAAAACCGCCCGACATCAGGACGGCTGTGCCGTGGTACCACCCGATTTCGCAAGACCGAACAGCCTTGCCTCATTAAAAGTTTTTTCGGTGCAACCGCCTCGCTTACTGCCACTTCGGCTCGGTGCTCAAAAGTGAATTCACGCCACGTCGTCATAACTTTTTCTCAGCCTCAGAAAAGTCTCTCTCAAAATCGGATTGTGTGGCGATACTTGTCTTTCTCATCGCGTTTTCGTTGTTTTTATCTTAACATATCCAACGGAAATTGTAAAACAATTTTTCAATTTTTCAGAAAATTATATTTATTTTTTGAAATTTTACGTTTTTCGCCAAAAAATTTTGCAAGTTGCGCCGACAGCCGTCGAAAAACTTACGGATTAAGCTCCAGTCTGCCCGAGCCGCCCGATATATTGAGGTAGCTATCCGGCACCTTGCCCGCAATCAGATTTTCAAAAACCAAATAGTCTGAGGAATATTTTTCACGCAAGGTTCTTCTGGGCATCACCACGACAAGCTCTGCGCTCACCGTCACGTAAAGCTTATAGCGCGTCTGATTTATGCCGCAGGCGGAAAGCTCGCTGTAAACTTCGCAGCTTGCCGAGCCCGTCGGCCGCATTTTGAAGACCAAATTTTTCCCGCGGCCGTATAAGGAATGGATTTTTGTGAAGTTTCCGAAAGGAATTTCGACCGTTCTCTCCTTCACGTTGTCGATGCCCGTTTGTACGGAAGAAGCAATTCTTCTTGAAAGCGCGTTTATGCACCGGCTGTCAGTTACGACGGAGGTTACGTAGCCGTCGGAATTTACCGTGCAATCGAAATAAACGTTTTTGTCGCCGGTCAGGCCGACGAAACGAAAAGCCTGCTCGTTAACCAAGCTTGCCGCCATTTCCCCGAGCTCCGCCTCGAAAGCGGAATATAAAACGGGGATTGCCACGGTAGCAAAATAGACGTATGCCGAAATAAATATCGCCAAAAAAACGGCGACGCATTTCCTCCACCGTTTTTTCGAATTTTTTCTTATTTTGATTTTCAGTTCCACGTCGCTATTTCGCATAACAATTTATATGCGGCAAAAGCGGAAATTATCCTTTTTTGGTTTTGGACTTGAATATCAGACTGAATAAAAAGCCGAAGAAGATTGCAGCCGAAAGCCCCACGGAAACGGCTTCCATACCTCCGCCGACGGCTCCCAGAACTCCCGATTCCTTCGCGCCTTTAAGCGCGCCCTTTGCCAAGCTGGAGCCGAATCCCATAATCGGCACGGTAAAGCCCGAGCCGCCGAATTCCTTGAGATAATCGAAAACGCCGACGACCTCCAGAACCACGCCCGCAAGAAGATATATAACCAGAATTCTCGCCGAAGTCATGTTGGTTTTGTTGATAAGAATTTGCCCGAGCATACACACGATTCCGCCCGAAACAAACACCTTGAGATAAGTCAAAAATATTTCCATAATAGCCTCATTTTTCCGAATTTTCGGTCATTTCAACGCTTATCGCGTGACAAATCGCAGGTATCGGCTCACCCTGAAGCGGACTGTCTTTGGACAAAAGCGCGCCTGTCGGCATAAGCAGAACTCTTTTCCATCGACCGCGCTTCATAAGTTCCAGAATATAGGCGTTGAACACCGCCGACGAACAGCCTGCGCCGCTTCCGCCCTGAAAAGTGCGTTGTTCGGGACGGAAAATCATCGCCCCGCAATCGCAATAATTGTCGCCTATTTTCACGCCGCTTTGCTCCATAAAATATCTGAACATTTCCATGCCGTGCCGCCCGAGGTCGCCCGTGAAAATCATGTCGTAATAGTCCGGTTCTATTCCCAAATCGGATAAGTGCGCTAGAAGCGTGTCGCCTGCCGCCGGCGCCATGGCCGCGCCCATATTGTTGACGTCGGACACGTCGTAGTCGATAACCTTGCCTATCGTCGCCGAAACTATGCTTGCGCCTTCGCCCGATGCCGCGAGCACCGAACAGCCTGCGCCCGTAACCGTCCACTGCGAGGTCGGCGTACGTTGGTTGCCGAGTTCCAGAGGAAAACGGTATTGCCTTTCGGCGCTCGAAAAGTGACTGGACGACGCGACGGCGATTTTATCCATAGTGCCGCCGTCTATAAGAAGGCTAGCCAGCGCCAACCCTTCGCCGAACGAGCTGCACGCTCCGTAAAGCCCCGCAAACGGCACGTCGAGTTCCCTTGCAGCAAAGTTCGAGGCAAACGTCTGGTTCAGAAGATCCCCCGACATCAGAAGATCCACGTCTTCCATTTGAAGTCCGGCTTTTTCTACGGCGCCTTCGATGGTTTTGTGAAGCATTTTGCTTTCGGCGATTTCAAAGGTTTTCTGACCGATAAGGTCGTCGTCCAAAACCTTGTCGAAGTATTCGGGCAAACTGCCTTCGCCCTCTTTCGGGCCTACGATGGAATAACGACCGATAATTTTCGGCCTGACGTTTTCAAAAACATAAGTCTGCTTTCCTTTTTTCATAAAAATAACCCCACGATTCCGACCACGACCGATGCGGTTATGCCGAACACGATAATAGGCCCCGCAATGGTAAACATTTTTGCGCAAACGCCGTAGAAAACGCCCTCGCGGTTGTATTCCATTGCCGGCGAAACGATGCTGTTTGCAAAACCCGTTATCGGGATTATGCTGCCGCCGCCCGCAACGCGGCCGATTTTGTCGTAAAGCCCCACGGCGGTGATAAGCGCGCCTAAAAATATCATCGTTGCGCTGACTGCCGAGCCAACTTCGGCTTCTTTAAGCGCAGGAAAAAGATAAGCGTAAAGATCCTTGAACCCCTCGCCTATCGAACATATCAACCCGCCAACCAGAAACGCAGGGATAAGCGTTCGGAGTTCGTCGGTTTTCGGGGCAGTTTGCTTAACTTTCTCGTTGTAAGTCTTCTTGTCCATAGTTCGTTATCTCCTCAAAAGTTTTTCGTTCGGGGAAAACCACTTCCCCGTCCTCCAAATTAGATAAATAAAGTTTGTCCATACAAATATTTTTGCCAACCAAAAAATTTTTAATCACCGTTGACAAAACTCTGTTTGCGGCTATATAATTAAATCAACCTTTGCAGGAGGTAAAAACATGAAAAACAACAGAAATCTTATAAACGAAGTGCTCACCGACATCGCGCACGATATGTCCGACGAAGAGGTTCTGAAGCTGCTTGCGGAAAGCAAAGTTTCCGAAAATCCGGAAAAGCAGCAGAAAAAAGACAATTCCTTTGGCGCAAAAGCCGCCGATGCCATTGCAAAATTTGCGGGAAGCTGGTTTTTTATATTGTCCTTCGTGGTGGTTTTGACGGTCTGGATGATACTGAACGTCTTATTGTCCGCAAAAGCTTTTGATCCGTATCCGTTTATCTTGCTTAATCTGGTGCTGTCCTGCGTGGCGGCCATTCAGGCTCCGCTTATCATGATGAGCCAAAACCGACAGGAAGAAAAAGACCGTAAGCGCGCCGAAAACGACTACAAGGTAAATCTTAAATCGGAAATTCTGATGGAAGATATGTCCAACAAAATCAAACGCATTCTCGCAAGGCAGGAATCCATTTTGCGTATTCTGAAGGACGCAGAATTTGAAGAAAATCAGATTTTGAACGACGAAGAAACGAAAAAATCAAACCAAAGCGAAGACAAATAACTTATTTTCAGAAAAATTATGAAAAACTTAAAATTAAAAGCCACGATAGCCGTTTTGCTGACGCTTGCCCTTTTTTCGATTTGCCTTGGCGGGTGCGATGGCAATGACGAATATAAGGGAAAACCTATTAAAAAAATAACTTATACAGTCATAGACTATATGGGCGGTTACACCGACGTTCACGTCATAGATTTTCTTGGCAACACTTATTCCGCGTGCGGCTACTTGCCATATAAAAGAGATGTCGATGACGTCCCCGAGGTTAAATCCACTTTCACCGACGAACAGGAAATCGCTTTTCTGAATTCAGCTTATAAAGTCGGATTTTTTAAGCTCGAAGGCGAATATAAACCGAAAGAAGTGATTTTGGACGGCGGCGGTTGGGAACTTGAAATTTTGTATACCGACGGAACCAAGAAAGCCGCAACCGGCGACAATATGTGGCCGCAAGAACTTAAAGACAGCAGAAATAGCTTTGAGGAGCTTTGAGGCGTAAAAGTTGTGTAAAACCTTAAATATTTCCATAAAAAACGAAAAATACTCGGATTTTCCGAGCATTTTTGTTGCTATAATTTTAAAAAAACATCTCTTTTTGATTGTCGGTAACGTCCGGCGCAACGTTTTTCATAATTTACTCTTATATTTCTCCTCTGTTTGCTTTGATGATTTCGGCGTAGCTTTCAAAAGCGTCGCCTACGGACACGCCACCCGTCATTTTCATGGCTTCTGATTCGGTTACCGCGCGATAATAATAATCGTGCTTAAACTGCGAAAAGGAAATTTCACTCTTTACCCACTCTTTTTTTGCAGGGGAAAACTGCGCGAAAAATTCCGTTTCTCTGTTATAGACCGACAAAACGTCGTGCTCTTCGTCGTAATAATATTTCAGTTCGTTCATAGCTCTATCCTATTTTTTGTTGATGTATAGAGATTATGACACAATCAAATGTTTCAATTTATTCATGTCGATTAACTCAACCTAATGATTTAACTTTTGCTATCATAAGACTGTTTTATCAACGATAGAACATATTCTATTTCTTTTTCATCTGAGATTGTTAAGTCGTAATCCCCGTTTCCCCAATGTCCTATGTTAGAAACATCTCTGGCAAACTCTTTTGGATCGTTTAAAGTGCCTTTCGGCATATTAATCCACAACCAAATTTTTGATTTTAGCAATCGTACATCAAAAACATTTTTATTGTTATGCTTAAAAGCAATATATAATTTTCGAGGATCCAAAGAAAGATCAAACTGTTTGCAAGCGGCGTCTTTCAGAGAATTATATAGAGCTTTAATATCACTTGGCACTTTTGTCAAATGATATTCTTCATTATAGCTAACATTCTCATCGCTAATCTCTTTTGCAATACTCTCTTCTTTTCTATCATTTTTTGTAGGTTCAACCAAATGCAATTTGTCGATTAAACCATTTATTTCGGCAATAGCTTCAAAAAGCGCATACGCATCTTCTTTAGACATTGCATAAAACTCTCTTACTCTTTTTTTACCATCTACATTATCAATACTTCTCAAATCAGGATTGAGCCTATCTATTATATTATGAAGCTTCATATCTGTTAATCTATGATTAACTTCATAAAATGCATAAAGTCTAAAAGCGAATGGCGTACATTCGCTTCTGTTTAATTCTTTTAATCTTCGTTTCACATCATCTGCATATCCGATCTTTACATATTCAGGAAATGATGGATTTGTCAAAATATATATAACGCCACTTGTATTATCCATTTTAAACTCCTTAGCGCATTTTAATCATAATTACACCGCTATTTTATAAGTATAACATAAAAAAACAAACTTTGCTATAAATTCCGCAAAATAATTAGTTCTTTTATTTCAGCACCGAAAGGTGGTTCCAGCGCAAAGCGCACTTGCCGTAGGCAAGAAATCCACCTTTCTACAAACAAAAAAAGCAAGCGTTTGCTTGCTTCTTTTGTGAAAGGTAAGTATTGTTAATACAATGCACCCTCTATAGACGAAAGTGCACCCTCTAACCATTATTTATTGGTATATACGCTATGTGACACGTGACTGGCGTGACAGATGTGACAAAAGAATAGAGGCTCGAAATGAGCCCCTAATTCAATATTTGCAATAATTTCTTTTTAAGATGATTAAAAGACTTAGTGCATTTTTCAACTAGCTTTGTTTTTCCTTCAAGTGGATCAATTTTAACTGATGATAAGTTGTTATGAACAAAATTGTTACATAGCCTATACCATTGATAGTATTCATCTAACTGTGCAGCTTTGCATACTGTTTTCATTGTATACTTAAAGTCTTCATCAGATGTATCGGCAACATTTTCTAGATAACCATATTCTAGGAATCCGTCAGGTTTTCCCATTACATAGTTTTTGATTTCATCCTTCTTTTCACCACAAGCTTTATAACCAATGTAAGAATCATGAATCATATATTTTTTGACCACTGTTCTATTTTCATATACGCTCATCATTATGGAATATGTCTCAATATACTTTCTAAAGATTGTATAAGAATCTTCTATACTATCAATTTCTAATAATGCTCTAATAGATTTCATATTTACAACAAGACGCTCATATTGTTTTAAAAAAATCAGTGCGTAGAACTTATCCCCATAATATGAAACTAATTTTTTAATTGATTCTTTTGAATTAAGCGTTTCCTGAAATTGTTTCATTTCATCAATAAGTTTTTGCATTATTCATAATCCTCCTCTGATCCCAAAATAATGTTATTAGCTTCTTTAGCACCAGATAAATATAAAATTAAACAATACGCATCATTCCAAACTTTGTATAATTCTTCTGGTTTATCTTTTGAAGTCATTCTATATTTTGTTTTCATTTTAGGTCGTTTTTCTTCTGAAGGCCATTTTTCCTTTGCTAATTGAAAGTTCTTATTAAATTTCTTTAAATAATATATTATTTCACTACTCAATCGTTTACCAGGTTTCAAATCCTCATATAAGAATTCTTTCCTAACATATAAATATGATATTAACATTTCAACACAGTAACGCATCAAATAGCATGATTCATTCGGATTTTTTACTTTTGTTTTGGTTTCGAATGAAAAATCATATTCAGATAATTCCTTCATTATGGAAATAATTATTTCAAGCATTTTATATACAAATGCAGGATTAGTCTTGTTCATTTTTAGAATAAAAAGGTGATCCATTGCTGTACCAGATGTCATTCTATCAATAAATGTTCTAAGATTTAAATTAGAAATTAATTCTCCTTCTTTATATGTATCAATTAAATAATTATAAGCTTTATCTATAACTTCAGCATCATCTGGATTTGCAACTAAATATCTTCCAAAACTAGCTTCAGGTCTAAAAAGTTTGTTTTTAGAAAACAAATTACCATCCATTTTGATTTGAACTACAAACTGTTCTAAAGACCTTATATCAGTTATTAAAAACTTATCCTTCTTCTTATTAAATTCATCAAGCGCTTGATTCAAATAATACTTAGCCACACTAGGAACAGATGAATTTAAAATATCATTTTTGATAGTATCAATTTCTTCATATCCATAATGATATAATCTTTGATATTCATTAGTTAACTTAGTTATAATTCGTATATTATCTTGTTTATCTTTGAAGTTATCTAAATAATTATAGTTTTTACGATAGTTAATTTGGGATATGAAGTTTCTTATTCTAGTTACGACTTGCTGAATTTCTTCTGAAGTGAATACAATGTCTTTTATATCAGGCAATTCTTTTAAATAATCAACTGCTTCTTCTTCCTTCCATTCGACGATAATCTTTTTAAATGGAGAATTACTTTTATCAACAGGTATAAAAGTTAAAATATAATCATCTTCGCCACCATAACTGTAACTTAATTTTAAGTACACTTCAACATCATCACTTAAAGGAAAAGATGCGTCTTTTATAGAAGCGTTAATTGCTTTGTTTTGTTCACCTATAAAAGATTTGATTAATGGTAAAGTGTACTCTTTTTTTCCAGCTTTTAATACAAATTTTTCATTTATCAACCATGAATCTGATTTACCTATAATGTTTTCACACTCCCTATTTTCAACAAGCTTTAAAGTGTCATAGTAACCATTTTTAATAACTTCAAGGCTCAAATCAGGCAAGCATTCATACCAAGCAATTTGATGATTTTGGACACGTTCTCGAATGATACTTGCTCCTTTTATTAGTTCTTTATTGTTAATGGCGTTATCAATGCTACTAGAGTCAATGTAATCAGGAATGACTATTAATAACTTTTTATCTTTAAATTCTTCTCTAATATCATCAACTACTTTTACAAAGTCGTTCAAACATTCTATATATATATCTTTATCAAATTCAATTCTAATATACTCATGAGATGATTCATCACCTTCCGCCATAATTATTGAGCCTTTTTTGTCTATTAAAAGTTTTGACAAAGAGCCAGATGTAAGGCAATCATTGATTACATCATCCGACAATTGAATATCATTATCTTCAGAATAAAGATTTAAATAATCTAACAAGAAATTTTTCTCTGAGTACTTCAAAAGATTTAAAGGCCAAGAGACAACACCTTTATGAACATATAAATCTTTTTTTCTTCCAAGTGCAGTTGCATATACTTCTTTTCCTGTCAAATCAACTACTAAATCCGGATAATAACCATTTATGGACTCTGCACTCAATATTGATCTCCAAACGGGATAACTATTCGGAAAATTTATTGAATAATTATTTCTTAAACTTTTTGAACTAAATTCATCAAAAGAATCCTTTATATCATAAATCAACAAAGAATCAGAATCTTTTTTATAATGCTTTCTATAGTTTTGAAGAAGCTCATTATACTTGTTTGCATCACCATAAGTATCAATATAAACATTATCATCGTTAACAAAATATAAAGAATTCAAAACTTCAAATGAATTGTTTCCATCATAAATTATATGTGGCATAATTCTTTCATCATTTGAAGATAAATGATTGTTATAGGCATTAATTGAAGACTCTTCAAAAGTAAATGATTGGATAGAATATTCACGATTAAAATCTAATTCTATTGATAATTCTTTTGCTAATGTTTGTATAAAATCTTTTAATCCTAATAAATCTGCATTGATTTTATACTCTTCGTCATCGATAAAAGCAGTAAAAACAATCCCTCTGTTATCGATAGAATCTTCATCTGCTTGATATTCAATAGTGTGTACTTCAGATAATTCTTCATCTAATTCAAATTGTCCCTCTACAAGACGATACTTGTTAATGTATATATTATAGTTTCCGTCATAATCAAAATTAATCTCTTCTATAATGTCACCGTTCATCCTGTACAATAAGTAATTTGAGTTAATATCTTTAATGATGCAATTTTTATCAATAAACTGATATTTAGATGATGACATAATGGCTAGTTCAAAACACTTAACAACCATATTGAAGTAATCACCAATTTCAAACGAATCAAAATCATCTTTTTTCAATGATTGATTTGAATTCCAAATACTGGAATAATCAACATTACCAATTAAAGTATTGTTAGGAGTAGCGTGTTCCTTTCTTTGAACTTCTTCGAACTCTTCTTTTAAGAATGAACTTACTTTATTTAAAAACTTACCAGCATCATCAAATTGTTTTTTATAATCATCAATGTTTCCGAAAATATCAGAGCATTTGTTTATTAATTCCTTTTTATCATTAAAGTAATCTTTTATTTTTAATAAATATGAAACAAAAACCTGGTTCTCTTTGATATCAAAAGAATACCTTTTTACAGTAGACATTACTTTTTCTTGATTAGCAAGTTTTTCTTTAAAAGTAGTTCCTGGTTTTGTAGCCAACCATCTAAACGTGTTTGAATCAATTACTTTTAATTTAGATTTTTGAATTAATTTCTTCTCTTTTATAATAGATTGAGAAGGATTATTCATTATTTTTTTGATATGTGGTGATGTATAAAGAAATAGGTTATAAGTTTTATCATGTAAGAAACAAAGAGGGGTATTGATTGATGAATACATTTCTTTAAATCTCTTAATATAACTAAAACCATTATCTTTACAGATATCATTTGTTATTGAATCTCTCTTAGACAAAGAATTAACAACATGCAAATAAGATAAATATGTTATATATTGACTTTTAAGTTTTTTGTCTTCTCCAAAAAATATTTTTTCTATTTGCTTATTCTTCATCTGTTATCACTCCATATTATATTCTTCACCTAAATATCTAGCTGAATCCCAAACAAATGTTCCGGTCACTGAATTCATTGCATTATTGAAATCTTCAATTAAGACAGTGAATTCTTCTTTTTGAAGGATTTCTCTAATATGCTCTAGGCATTCACCTTGTGAACCATCTGTTTCAATACCTCTAAGCTTTGTCATAACTTTTTGAACAACAGCTTCTTCAAAAGCATATTTCAATGCTTTCTTACGTTTCTCTTGGTCGTCTTTGAACTTATAAACTAATGGATGAGAAATCATATAATTTTCGATTGATTGCCATACTCTATGACCAAGTGCTCTATTAACAGATTTCATTTCATTGTTAATTGCAGTAATGATATCCATATATTCACTTGCTTCATCATCTGTTAAATCAATTTTTTCATTTACCCACTTTTCCCATACGCATCTATTAAGTTTAGGTGCAGGATCAGATGGTTTTTCTTTATAATATCTTACGAATGATTCTGGTCTAGGGAATGATATTACATTACCTCTATCAATAACTTTATCAGATAATGATTTTGTTGTTTCGTCTTCATTCATAGTTCCAATCCATTTAACATTATCTGTTAAAACAATCTTATATTTCTCATTACTTGCACCTAAGTCAACTTCAAAGCTAACGTTATCTTTTTCACCACGTTTTTCTTCAAGTTTTGACAACAAATCAGCAAAGTATAATTCAATATGTGCTAAATTCATTTCATCAAGTAAAACAATTAAGACATTCTTTGATAAATCGTAGATATTATCTTTTGTTTCAGAAGATGATTTATCAGCTTGAAAAGACACAAGCGCTCTTAATAATGATGTGGCATTAAATCTTTTTTCAATGCTATTGAAATATCCAAATAATGATTGAGGGCTATCCCAGTCTGGTTGAACTGGAACCGCTAAGAAATATAATCCACCAAATTTTGAATATAGTTGTGGTAGTTTTGATTTACCTGTTCCACTGACACCAGCAAGGACTGTTAATGGAGACATATCAGAAGTCTTTAAACATGTATGGAAAGAATAAAACAATCTTTTAGAAAACTTGTATCCTGCATCCTCACATGATTTAATAACATTCTCTAACCACTCGATTTCATTTTTAGATTGAGAGTCATCTTGATCTAAGTCTTTGAACTTTTCAAAAGGAGTTTCAATAGCTTTTGCAGCTAATATTCTATTCTTACTATCTGTTAATTTTGCTTCTAATTGCTCAACTTGTTCTTTTAATGATTCAAAATATGATCTTTCAACTCTTATTTGTTCCATAAGAATGTCATTTTGATGTTTTAATGAATCACTATTTTCAGATGTTGATTGATATTTGTTTATTTGCTCTTCTAATTCTTTTTTACGTTTAAGGGCCGCTTCATAATTAACAAGTAAATTATCATATTTTTCCGCTTTAACTTTTAATTCAACAAATGCTTCATCATTATATTTACCATACTTTTTAGTTAGGTTTACTAATTGCTCTTTCGTTTCTGCAAGCTCTGCTTCAATTCTAACTTTATCTAAATTTTCAGTATTCGAAGCATTATTCATTAGTTCTTGATATTTTACAGAAAGATCAGTAAATTTATCAAAGTATTCGTTATATAAATTTTCAAATTTTTTTACATCAGATAATAACTCACTATATTTTTGTTTTACACCACTATCAATTAAAGAATCTAATCTTTTTGCTTTTGCCTCGATTAATCTTCCTTGTAATTGAATTTTTTGTTCACGTTCTTCCAAATTAGAGTATTTAGCAGCTTCTTTTTCTAGGTCCTCAGTAGCTTGTTTTAAATCTTCGATTCTTTTGTCGACTAAAAGTTGTTTAGAAGATAATTCTTTCTCATATTCCTTTAGCATCTTCTTAAAAGAACTATCAAGCTCACTACTATTAAATTTTAAGTTCTCAGTTAAAGCTGCATTTTGTTCCTCATAGCTTTTTTGAATTAATGCTATGTTTTGCTCCATTAAATCGCGATACTTCTTTTCAATAGACTGTATCTTCTTAGTTTCGTAATCGCCTAATTCAATGTCCTTATTACGTTTTAAATCTTCAATATCAGAAAGTAATTTTTGAAGTTCTTTTTCTCTTTGATTTATTTTTGAGACATACTCTTCATATTCTTTTTTCTTTTTTAAAATATCTTCATCTTGACCACTAAGAAATTTAGCTTTTTCATTTAAAAAAGCTTCATGATCCTTTTTTATTTTAGCTTCCTGGTCCTTATATTTTTGTTCTAAGGCATTAATCGTTCTTTCACGTTCCTTTAATGCCAATTCTTTTTCGTCTAATGTTTTTCTTGCCATCTCTAATTCCTCCAATTTATTACTTTCCCGTTGTTATAGGCATTCTTTACTAGGTCTAACAATTCATTAACTATATATGATGCTTGACTTTCATTATAATTATTGTTTTGTTGGTGACTTCTATCTAAGAACATTACAATTGTCGTAAGTTTAAATAGTTTTTTCAAATCATATTGATTTATCAAAAAATCATTTGCAAGATTATTGTTTAATTTAAATAGTAATATCAAGCTCTGCATCTTTATTCTATTTGTTGATTTTTCAAAGCCATTCAATATTCCTTGTTTAATAAACATTTCAGTTTTTGTAAAATCAACTGCCAAAGCTTTATTTACTTCAGTTTGGAATAACTCTTGGTCTATATTAATATCAAAGCCTAGCATTTCAATATATTCTTCGAACTCTTTTCCTGAATTGAAATAATTCTTTAATTCAAAGTCATAATTAATATTGCTCTTTGCAAGAATATTTTTTAGCATTTCTTTATATAAATCTTCAATGATTGAATGAGCCGAAGCAATATAATCACTTTGTTTTTCAGCATACTTTTTATGAACTTCAATTAAATGATTTTTAATAGTAATTGCCTTCATCTCTTTTGAATCAAAGAAATTAGTACCAACTCTATTCCTTATGTATTCATGAGAATAAGAATAATCATATAAGGATACTTTTGATTCAAAGTACTTATCCAAGTTTTCTTCATTTACTTTATATCCAAATGCTAAATCCATAATATCAAATACTATAGTTAAATAATCTTTAACAGTTACGTCACAATTACTTGTTGTATGTCTTTTTTCATCTCTAACTTTCTTGAGTCTATCAAGTTTTGATATTAAATCTTTATGTCTCAATGCAAGTTTATTAATGAAATAACCATTATCGCTATTACCAATTAAAATATTCATTGAAATACAAGCTGATAGTACGTATTCCTTGCCTAGTTTAAACATCTGATTCAAATCATATCTAGTAGTATTAAACAAAGGAACATTTTCTCCACCAATAGAGAATCCAATTAATTCAGCCATATAACATAATGTTATATTATTGCGATTTCTATCTTTACTTAACTCATCTATAAAATCCTGTAAATCACACTTCTTGTATTCAATGGCAGCTTGATATAATAAGTTTTCAAACAATTGCCCGAAATAAATCATTGCCATCTTAAGAGATTCTTGAAGTTGAATATTTCCACTTTGACCAGATACTTTTACATCCTTAATGCTTATACTATCTAGTACATATACGAGTGGTTCAATAAATAAATCATGTTTATTGTCAATTTTAGTAAGAAACAATTTGTTTTTAATAAAATCAAATAGTTGCTTCTTGTCAACGTCCTTATTAATAATATCTATTCTATTCTTCATTAATGTTTCAATTATCAAAGAAACAATTTTGTTTGAATTTGAATAATAAAAGAAATTTTGTAGTTCTAAATCCCCATTTAACGTTAATGGATTTCTTACATTCCATCGATTTGTATTAGCAGAACTTATAGAAGTATCAACATACGATAATAAATACTGCTTATAATTTGAAACTTCAATTACAGTTGCAGAAATCAATACTTTCTTATCTTCACTATTTGTGTCTAATCTTTCTTTATTAAGCATTGAATCTATCTTTTTTACATCAATACTTCTTTCTAGACTCAAATCAACAACTGTGAAATTTATTGAATAATCATTTGAATCGGAAGTTATAAATAACTTATTATAATAATCATTAATATCATTTGATTTATAATCCGAATAACTATCAAAAAATACAGTTTTAAAATTCAATGCATTTGGATCAGCTGTTTCTTTTAGTAATCTTCCTCTATTTAAATCGTAAAAAGCATACTTGACAACAATTGTACTTTCTTTATAAATACCTTTTAAAGTATTTTCTGCCTTCTCTGTAACTTGTCTTTGTTCATCTAAATCACCTTTTGAAATAAGCGTATTAACAATTAACTCTACAAGTTCATTATCAATCATCAATATTTCTGATATTTCTAAGATTGTATACTTTTTCTTGCTAAGCAATAAAGTTAAAATTGCTCTTTCAAAATGATTATATCCAGGCTTAACATCATACTTTAAAGCAACCTTAATAGGTATAACTGGAATAGCAAAATATTGTTTTTTAGAAAACGGATTAAACCCCTCTTTATTAATGAGGTTATTATAAATTAACGTTTGTTTTTTCATATTAACCTCCATTACAAATTCTGTTTACTTCATATAGTGAAGGAACATATTTTTTAGCATTTTCGTGTCTGTAATCATCTTTATTACCCACAACAATTAAAAGATTTTCTTGTCTACTTAAAGCAACACACAATAAATTGTTATCATTTAAACGACATTTTTCAAATGGGTTCATATCCCTTTCTCCAATCGAATATGTTGTTGCTAGATAGACAACCTTAAATTCACGTCCTTGGAAAGCATCAACAGTTCCAATGGATAAATCTAATTTATCAACAGGTTTACCTTCAGCATCATAAAGCCCATACTTAATACATGCTTCTTTTAATTTGTCAACCTGTGCTCTATAGAAAGTAATTATTGCTAGGGGTTCATAATGATATGTACCTTGTTCTATTGCTTCTTTAATGTGTTTTGCTATCAATTCTGCCTCATTTAAGTTATATCTTGACCCATTTGAATGCTTATTCTTATCTTTGTTATCAATCCAATATAAATATTGATTCTTTAGGTTATGATAATTATGAGTAAAATCTGATGCAGGTCTAGGAGAATTCAATCCACCTTCATCCATATAGAAATATTTACTAACTAAATTTCCTAATTCTGGATGCATTCTAAATTGGTTGTTTAATGTGATGACTCTTTTTTTGCCGTCTTTCTTTTCAAGTATATGTGCCTTATCAATTAAATATTCAAAAAGAGTTGTCTTGAATTCATCTTGAATTCCATCAATATTTTTGTTTTCTCTCTTTAAACTTTCTTCAATTTCATCTGTTATTTTTTCATTAATGATATGTGGCAACTGTTTATGGTCCCCTACTAAAACCAATCTACTTTTTGCTAACGTCATTGGAATGAATAAGTCAAGTGGTGAGCTTGTTGCAGCTTCATCAATAAACACATTGTCAAAACCAATTCCTTTTTCGTCACTGTAATTGGCTTCAGACATGTTTCTTGAAATAGACTGTTGATTAGTTGCACCCAAAACCTTCGTATACTCCAACAATGTTTGCCTAACTAAGAATGGATTTTCATGCAAACTATCTTTATAATCTAAAATTGCAAGTTTTTCTCCATCATATTTTTTTAGTCTATCAATCTTTGATGTCTCGTAAAGATTATCAAGAAAATCTATTATTTCTTTCTTTTGATATGTTGAAGTGAATATTTGAGGAACATTCCTATACTTTATAATTAAATCTCGTCTTTTATTCTTAATTAATTTAATGTTAAGTGGTTTAGAACTTAAAATTTCAATGATTGCTTTTATGTCTTTTTTTAATTCAGCATCTGTGGTCTCTTGCATTAATTCTAATTTCACTTGCAAATCTTGTTCATTATCTTTGTATGCCTCTTCATATAAAGGCAATTCATATAATAAATCAAGAAAAGATGCTTTATCAAAATTGTGTTCTACATCTGTTTTTTCTAATTTTCTAATCAGCTCATCTAACTTTCTACAAACACCGCTGTTGTACTTAAACATTTCTAGAGACTTGATTTTAGATAATAAATCAATTGCCGAATCTATAGAATTATAGAATAAAGAATAATTACTGTATAGTTTACCAAATTCATCAAAATCCTTATCTTCAACCATTAAATCATGATATTTTTCATCTAATCTATCATTGAGCTCGTCAATATACTTATCAATTTTTGGTTCTAAAGCATCGGATTCGTTCATTTTGTCACCAATCTTAACTGCAGGTAATCCATAAAGTCGAACCTTATCAGTAAGATTTACAACTGTTTCATGTCTAAATCCAGATACTAAATTGTTTGCTGATCTTTTTGTTTGCCCCTTTGCATACTCATTTATTTGGATAATGGCTTGATTTATAACAGTAGTTTTACCTGTTCCTGGAGGGCCTTGAATAATTGCAATATCAGGTGTATTACAAATTATCTCAATAGCTTCTTTTTGATTTTCAGTTAATGATAAATCTTTAACTAAATTATAATTAATTGCTATTTCTTCTTTAGCAGTATTAGGAACTGGATCATCGGTAAACAATGTTCTAAGGTTCAAATGTCCTGGATCAGGGGTGACAATTTTCTTTTTGGCGTTTTCTCTACGTTTGAACATTGTTGCACTACCTTGAAGAGAACATGCTATATAACCATAGTCAGTTTTTAAATTGCTAAACACAGACATATTTCTTACATTTAGTATGGCTGCTTTATCATGTTCCATTACATATTCAACCGCTGCATATGTAATAGCTTCTTGATTGACTAAGTCATTTTCTAAGGTAATATAATCATTAAAACTTGCTATTTTAAATAGATTTTTAATTTGTAGATTACCTATTAATAAGACATCATTTTTTACACTTCTAAATTTTGTAAAATTATCCTCGTCAAAATATACAACTAATGCCTTATCAATATTGTAGCTAGAAAACACTATTGCTTCTTGATTCTTTAAAGATTGGAAAGTTAATTCTTTTTCTTTATCGTTATATTTGTTCCATAAATTAACATAGTTAGTGATATCTTTTGTAAAGCTTTCAATTGCATAATAATCAGTTGCTGTAACATATTGAACCTCAGGTTTGATAGAAATGTTACCAGCAAAAAGAACAAAGCAATAGTCATCAGTATCAAATTTTGCAATTTTATTCTTTATGCTAAGATATCTTCTTCTAATGAAGTTAGTCTTTTCATTATTTTCTATAACTTCTTCTACATAGTGTCCTGCACCAGTTTTCGGGTCAATTATAGCTATCTTTTCTTTTTTATTAGATACCTTAGTTATGGCTAAAAGGATGGCGCTATTTCCATCCATTAACTTCATCATAAACATATCTTCATTCTTATCCTTATTGGATTGAAGGTATAGTTTATCTATTCCGATTTTTACTTCGTTGATAATGTTTAATTCAATAGAGACATAGTTGTTTTTTGAGTTAACTAATTCAACTCTACAAAAGTGTTTCTGATTAAAATCAAAATCCACTTCATTTGTAAGATTAAATTCGTGTTCTCTTTTACCATAAACATCAACAACAAAATACCTGTTGTCATTTTTTTGAATTGAAAAAATTTTTTTATCAGTTTTTATTGATTGAAAATATTTGTCGTATACAGCATTAATATATAATCTATTATTAATAAAATCCATTATGCACAAATGAGAAGTTGTTTGTATTTTACTTTGTTTTTATAAAAGAACAAATACATCTTCTCCCCTTTATTTAGTTTCTTGTCATCAGAAAGACGACCTTTTTCACCACTTGAAGTTATATATTCACATTCTACTTTTCCAGTGTTAGAGACAACTAATGAATCATTGAAAAAACTAAATGATATATATGGGTGTGGTGTTTCATAAATACAAATATTTTCAAAATCAAAATTATAAAGAGTCATTCCGTTATATATAACAATATCCTTATCTTTAAAGATACCTTTATCATCTTTAAATAACTCTCTATCGTCTTCATCTAAAGACTCTTTAAATTTATTAACAACTTCATCATGAATCGAACTTCCACAAACTGAAAAAAGAGAACAATACGATTCAGGTTTGAAGCTATTATCACATGAGAAACACTTTTTATCTGTATAAAAATTAAAGTTTCCGCATGAGCATTTCCATATTTTAGTATATACTTGGCAAAGATTTTCAAACCAAGTTCTCATCGAAGGACGAGTGTATGGTAATTTTCTACCTGTATCATTAAATGTAGCATCAAACAACTTCATTAAATTAGCAGGAACAAAATGCCTGATAAAATCTTTAAGATCTTCCGGTGCATTTGTTTTACTATCACATAGCCATAAAACATCATTTGCATCAGCATCTGATTCAATTGATACAGTAGATGCATCCCACCCACCAGATGAAGATTCACCATTATAGTCGTTAATAAAAGGATGTTGTGATGTTAATATTTTAAAAGCCAAAACGGAGAAAGAAAATGAATCACTATATTGTGTATTTGGTGATACCTTTTTTACTACTTCTGGAGCCCCGTATCCAGGTGTAAATATTGTTGAAACTGTTTCATCATACAAATGTAGATTATCACAATCGATTAACCAAACTTTTGAGAAGACGTCTTTCTTTGAATAAAATACATTATTTGGAGATAAGTCACCATAGATCATTCCTTTTGAATGTAATCTGGCCAATACTCTAGATAAATCAATTAATACTTCAAGTTTTTTCTTCAAAGTACCATCTGAAATTAGATAATCTTTATACTCACCATAGCTTGTTGAATAGATTAAATTACTAACAGGTGTTAGCTCATTTAATAATTTCATTACATATCCGCATGTAGGCTTCTTTAAAATTATCTCAGGTCTACAAATATTAATGTCATCATCTATCTTCAATATAGAGATATCATTAATCCTATTTTTATAACTCTCATAGATTTGTTCATCTTCAATTATTGAACCATTTTTTACTAAGAATTTTAAAGCAATGTTTTTGTCTTTTGTACGACAAACAATACCTTGACCACCTTGTCCTAAAGGCTCACCATCAAGATAAATTACATTTCCATATATATCTTCTACTTTGTTTGGTAAATTTAAGCTTTCATCAATCATTATTTAATCACCACCATTGTTTTATCATCGTTTGAATACTTATTCGGCCAGTTATTTATTATCTCTACTAAAAATTGATTATTTGTTATCTTAGATTCAACAGATATTGAACTAGCTAATTCATCTATAAATTCTCCTAGCACTTCTATCTTTAAATCTTCACTTATTCCATCAGTGCATAGAATTAGCTTGTATTCAAAACCTTCTTCTTTTTTAATGATACTAGTATTCCAATTATAAAGCTTACTTTTGCTAAATGTCATGGTTTCATTGCTAAAATCATCATTTTTGGGAGATAAGACAGTTAATTGATCACCTTTTTTCATGGCACATAGCCCATCTCCAACTTGACACATGATGATGTTTTTTTCACTTATTACGGTGAAGATACATGTAGTATCGGCTTTAATTGTCTTTATTGGCCAAATTGCTCTTTTCCATTTTCTTTGTAGTAAAGGTATTAGTTTATCCAATTCAAGATTCTTTTTTTGAAAGCATTTATTTATTTGCTTTTTAATTACTTTACATAGTTTTTTACTACCAATTTGAGAATACTTTTTGCTGCCCAAACCATCGCAAACAACAGCTAAAGTATACTCATCTTCATTAGCAATTAAATATGAATCTTGATTAGGCTTTTTTAGTTTAATATGTGCTTTACCTATTATAGAAGCACCATATCCTTTTTCTAACATGATTAGAAATCAAATTTTGGTTTGTCTTGATTGAACATTTCTTCTATTTTTTCCATGTCAATTGTCTCATTAGGATTAACACTCTTTGATCTAGCAATTGTCGACATAGTTACAAACTTGAAGAATTTACTTATTTCTTTAGCTACGCTGGCATCAAATACTTTTTTATCTGAATCTTCACCTAAGAATCTTTGAAGCATTTGATAATCAGCATCTTGACCGATTCCTAATGCCCAACGTTCACACTTTGATGTTCTTTTACTAGTTAAGAATGTTTCAAGTGGTTGTTCCCATGCATCATTCGGTCTTCCGTCTGATACTAGAATAACAGATGGTCTATATCCTTTGCTGGATACTTTCTCTTTGTCTTCAATAATATTTTGAAGAATAGTTAGTGCGCCACCAAGTGGAGTCATTCCACTAGCAGTTAATGGTTGATATTCAATACTGTTTACTGAACATAAATCAGTATGAAGTGCTGCTTGATTTCCAAAAGTTACAATACACATTTGAATATTTACTTCAGATAAGTGTTCTGATTTGAAATCATTAATCATATCAACTACAGCGTTGTTTAAAGTTTCAATTTTTTCACCACTCATTGAGCCACTACAGTCAAGTAATAAAAATACAGGTAATGCTCTTCCATCATTTGATACAAATTTGTTTAAATCAATCATTTTTCATTATCTCCTTTTCTTTTTAAGCGATTGCATAAGCACGTTCATCATATTTATAACTAGTTAATAGTGCCTTGATCTTCTTTTGTTGATATTCAACTCTTTCTTTTCTTTTTTCTTTAGAATAACATAATTTCTTGTTATGTTCATCTTCAAGAACCAAATCTTTAATATTCACACACCAACTTTTTTGTTGTTGCTTATTTTCACATTTAAGGTACATATTATTTTTATTTTCATCTACAAGAAGCAAATACTCTTCATAGCTTATTTCTCGCACATCAAGAATTGCATCTTTATGTGCATGTTTCACTCTTGGAATATCTCTACCTAATCTAGCTGCTTCCTTACCAGATTCAGCTACTACAGGAAATGTTACAGGAAGATAATATTTTCTTCCAACATGTCCACATTTTGTTGTTACTGCAAAATATTTTTTATTTTCCATATCCATTACCTCCACGTTACACCAATATTTTAATTCTTTATAAAACATTGAACAATGAACCAGGAGTTCGAAAAAAGAAAATAGCACCCTACTTTAACAAGCGTTCTACAGTAATCTTGTGAGCATTTCTTATTCTGTAAAGATTAAGACCAAAATTGTTAATGTTAAGGGTTTTTTGTTGTTTGTCATTCATATTCTTATCCTCCGTACATTAACACTTACAGATAACTGAATGACACGAACATTATACTACAAATCTCTCTATTTTGCAATCCACACGTCTTCGTACTCTAAGAATTCTTGAGTGCCAATTTTAAAGAAATTACATATATTTACTATCTCTTTTAAATTTGGCATTTTAAATCCATTTTCTATTTTTTTTAATTCATATAAATCAATTTCAGCCTTTCTAGAAAGTTCTTCTTGATCTATATTGTATTTAGCTCGGAGTCCTCTTATTTCTGCCCCGATGTAACTTTTGTTTAATTTGATCTTTTTCATCATTACATCCTCTTTTTGCTTGTATTATCTCACGTAAAAAGAGAATCAACAATGAACCAGTAGTTCAATTCATTATTTCAAATCTATTGTAACAACAACATCTTCATCACCAAGTAAATCAGTCAATTCACTTTTAGATAAATTGATGTGGCCTAATTTTGTATAAGACCAAGTATTAGAATCATAGAATATTACTATTTGGTTTGATGAGTATAAAACTATATCTCCTGGACTAGTAGTTATTCTAGTATCAGATGATGGTAATGTAGAACCAATAGATCCTACCTGCTCAAATCCACCATACTTACTCATATTTATAGTTAATCCATCTTTAGCAAGAGTCTTCAAAGCTCTTACTGAATCATTATCAGACCATATTACATCTACTCCCATGTCATCTATTTTTAATGTTAATTTCATAGTTTCGGTTTCATCTTCCTTAGTTGTTGAATTATCATCTTGTGGCGTAGTAATTGTTGTACTTGGTTCATCAGTAGTTGGTTGAGTTGATGAATTATCTGATTTGCCACAGGATGTCATTGTAATAAGCATAATTGCTAATAATACTGTTAGTACTCTTTTCATAGGCTATACCAATGGATTAGCTAAGTATTTAGCAATTCTATCTTCTGTATCAACGTTATCAGCATTTTGATTAATAGCCAAAGCCGTTATTTCGTTATCATCTTTATCTTTTAAAACAAATCTATCCTTTTCACAATAGATATATTGACCATTGATTACAAGTCTTTGACCATATTTTTCACTATCTAGGTGAGTTTCATCTATTTCCTTTAAATATGGTTGAAAGGCATTTTCTGATACTTTTTGTTGGGTCCATAACGCATACATACAATACTTACTTTCTGCTTTTATCCAGTATTTTCCAAATTTATTAGGCCTAAATATAGGATATTTTATAAAGTAATATCTCCATTCATAAAGTGACTTTGATTCACAGTTTGTAATAAATGTATTTATGGTGTTATCTAAAACAGTATTATTAAAAGTTTGTGACGAACTTAATAATTGTACAAGACATCTTTTTGTATCATCAAATCTTGCAGCAGAACTTTGGTGGAATATCATTCTCCAAGATTGAGAATCGTTAATACCAAACGAATAGCGCCATCCTTTTTCGACTCTAGAGTAATCTCCAAATGTCAGAAGTGCACATGATATTTTATCTTTATCACACTTGAATAATTCAGTGAATCTATCAAATAAACCATCATTTTCAAGTCCAACTACTGATATTTGTCCATTTAATAAATCATGGTCCTCCAACTTATTTAATGAGGAAATTTGATTAACATGAGTCTCCCTCCATACCAACTTCTTTTTTTCTTCATCTAATTGTGTTGAATTATAGTTGATTGAAATATTATCTAAAATAACTCCGTTTACGATTATTGACTTAGTTTGTTCTAAAATACTAGGTAATCTATTACCACCAACACGGTTCTCACTATCATTCATCTCGTCATTGGAATTAGAAATTAAATTATTAATTATTCTAATTCTTTCGCTCATTTGTTCGTCGCTAATATTAGTTTTATTAAGAGCATATTGAATGAATGCATATAATAGAATAAATTTTGCAAAGGTAAACAATCTGCTTCTACGCTCAGAATATTTATCATAGAAGTTTTCTAGGCAATCTCTTAATAAATCAGTGTTAGTAACATTCACTAATTTTGCTTTATTATCTTCTGATTTTGTAGAAATAAATTTATCAAACAAATTTGCTTTTACATTGTCACCAAATTGGCTCCAACAATCAAAAGCTTTTTCAAAGAATTCTAAATGTTGTTTTCTGTTAGGATTATTCTCACCAAAATATTCATTAATTAAATCAAAATCATCGTAACTTCTATTTTGAGGAGAATGTTTTTCTTCATAGCAAATAACATCACAAATATATTTAAAATAATTTAAGAATAATGTATCTGTTAAACCATCATTATTTCTAAAATTCCATAAGAAATCAGTCCAATTTAAATCTATTTTATTTTCTATAATTTTCGCTTTTTCCTTATCGATGCTTTCTATTTGACGCTCAAATTCAGCTTTAAAGTGTTCAAATGGTGTTAGTGGTTTCCCTCTCGAATTCATCTTTATATACAATTCGTCAGTTAACCCCATATTTTTAATCGGAAGAAAATAGAACTTTATCTTCTTTTCAACAGTTAATTTATTCCACAAATCGTTAATTGTCTTAAAATGCTTATCAATTTCATCTATCATAACAAGCATAGAACTAATAGTTGGATCATTTTTCCAATCAAGTGGAAACCACGATTGATTAATTATTTGTTCAGATAAAACTATTTCTATATTAAAATCGGGATTGAATTTTATTAGTTCATGACAAAAATCCCTTGAACTATATCTGGTTTCGTAAGTAAAATTGCTTAAAAAATCATATTCATTACTAACTAACCCACTCCTCTTTGCAGAATACCAATATAGCAAGAATAATGTTGTTAATCGTTGCTGACCATCCAGTGGAGTCAACTTGCCTTTATTATCTATATCACCATAAATAAAGTCTAAACATATTCCTTCACCATTTACTGCAGAAAGCAATGAAGATAAAAACCTATCTCTTATTCTTTTTACTTCATCATTTTTTCTTCCTTGAGCATAGTCACGTTGAATTATAGGAATAGCAACCTGTTTTATTTCAATTTCATCATTCTCATTATTTAAATGAAACAATTCATTAAAACTGCATAAATATGAGTTTGCCATATTACTCTTCCTCCTTAAAAATCACAATTGGTTCAATGTAATCTTTCAAGACATCGTTTATAGCCTTAACATATGAATCTCTATCAGCTTGTCCCCAAAAATGAACTTGATTAACATTTGAAGGTGTGTAGTACTTTAAAAATACCATTTGAGTGCAATAAGGTATAAACTTTCCTTCTTTTATCATTTCAACAATCTGATTACGCTTAACATCGAAAGTTGAATTATTTAAAGCAGCATTATCTTGAGTATTTAATAATGCCAAATTTGAAATTGAATGTAAATAATCAACGCTCATACTTTCAGAAAAAATACTTTCAACTTTTTCTCTCATTTCATTGAATTTTTCACCATATCCCTCTGTAGGATAATTATCAGAAAGCATATCTTCAATTTTGTCCTTTATATCATTCAATTCATTGACAGTTATTTTCCCTGCCTCAACTTGGATTTGGCCGACTTCATTTAAAGATTCTTTATGTAGTTTTAGCCATTCTTTCCAAGCAGCTACAGTTTTCATACCTTCAGATTGTTGAGCATGAATATGTTCTAAACTCCATTTATTACTTTTATATTTGTCAAATGGGAACCATTGACTTTCTTCTCCGTGTAATCTTGTTGATTCAACATTAAAAAGTAGTAATAATTTACTAATGTTTCTATAGTCAGTTTGATTCTCATAGCTTAATTCGCCGTAATTCTTATTATTTAATTTTACTGATTCTTTAATTTTATCTATTAATAGTTTATTAAACTCTTTTTTAGTTTTATTAATAGATAAGTTATAGATATCTTCAAGCTTATATTCAACACTAATTAAATAACCAATTCTATGATATAAATCATGATTATTATACCAATCTTTTAATATTAAAAATGTATGTTGAATATCATTCCATATTTTTAATAGTTCTGTTGTTTTTCTCAAATTATCAAAATAGAAAAATGTTGCATATTTATCATTACTATCTTGAGTTTTAGATATCAAATTAAGAATTAAATCGATTCTTGTTTGATATGTACTTTTAGTGTTATTAGTTAGAAAATACCAAAGCGAACTATTATGAAGTTCTTTTTCTATATTATCCCATTGCAAAGATATTTCTTCTTGCCTATTTTCAATGGAATTCTTACTTGATTCTGATAAAAAAATAGCTTTCACTAGTTCTGATGAAGTTAGAGGTATTTTTCCGATATTTAATCTTTGGAAAAGCGAATTGCCATCTTCTTGACTATCAACCTCATACCATATAACATCAACTTTTTCAGATATTTTTTTATAAAAGTTTATTGCTGCTAACATAGGGTCAGATTGTTTATTAAACCAGTCTTTTATTGAAAGATAGGCCTTTTTAATAAAATAGAAATCAATATTATCTTCTAATGAATCATCACTGATGTTATTTAAAAACTGTTCAGAACGTGTTCTAACTTCATATGATAAACAAAATTTTGGCTCAACTGAAGGCAAATAACTTTTAATTACCTTCAATATTAAAAATATAGTTGTAAGTCGTTGTTGACCATCTATTAATTCAAGTAGATTTTCATTTTTCTTTACAACAATAGGCTGTAAACAATATCGATAATCTCTCTTATCATCAATTTCCGAAATATCGTCTAAAAGCTTTGTAGCTTCTTTCCCCCATCTATATCCTCTTTGATAAGCAGGGACAAAGAAATTACCATTTATTTCAGATACTTTTTTTGTTTCTAATACAATTGTATTCATTGCTTACACCTCCTATTTTTGAAATCCCCAATATAGTCTAAATATATGGAGAGAAATATAAATTGCAAACTTTGTCTTATATAAATCAACTGATTTCAACCTATGTGATATTTTATCCCTAATATCAAAACCATATTCATCAGTTAAAAACCATTTTAATGTGAAATAATAATCCTCATCGATTATTTTTAGTAATTCGTCTCTAAAACTATTTTTCTTATTATCATTAAATATATTATTTAGGCCAATATAATCTCCACTACCATCACGTTTCATTATGTTCAAGCCGCATTGTTTCAAATAATGTCTAACTGATTCTTCTAACTCAAGTATAATATCAAAAATTGATTTTTTATAATCACCTTCAAAAAATGAAATAAATAAGTCAGACAATAGTTGTGTTCTTGATTGATCAACTAGCTTGTTATTTGAAAAAATATCTCTTATAGTTTTTTTAGCCTCATCATCCATTTTAAATGTGTTAAAAAATGGATTAAAAATCAAATCAAAGTAAATATCAACTCGTAAGCCAATGTTTTGAGTAACTTTTAAAGAAAAATTTTGTTCATCCGACAATTCATTAAAGTTTATAACTCTACCGTCTTGATCTAAAATGTTTTCTTTAAATAATGCAGACAATCCTTTTTTAGAATCTTCGTAATTCTTTCTTAGTTCTTCTAAAGATAACGGAAATGTTTCAAATAGCAATTTAAATATTTTATTACTGCTACTCAAAGATTCAAAAATTTTTGTATTACGCTCTATCTCTTTTTTAATCTGATGAAATTGTTCATCCGGTAAAGAAATACTATGTTGTACCAATTTTGATAATTGTTCTTTGTTTACACGCTCTAATTCGCAATCAATAATCTGATAATCTTTATCGTTATATTCTTCCAAATCATCCATATACTGCCTTACTTTTTGTAATTCAGTTTGTTTAAGATGATCATCAATATTAGCTAAATTTGCAAATATAAAGTCACAGTATTTTTTCAATAATCTTTGATATTCTTTTTTATCGTTTTCTTTAAAATACTTTAAGAAATCATTGTATGTATCAATATAAAAATATGTTTCCTTCATATCGACTACAGTTTTATAAAACTTATTTATTATTTCAACATACTGTTGCTTAGTAAAAAGATTGCTAAGTTCTTTATCTCGTAATAAATAATCTGAAAGTGAAAAATATCTTAAAGTATCTTCTTTCCCTAAAATGATATTAGAAAAAAGAATATCATTTATGTCTTTTTTTTCACTCGGATGTTTATATAAAGTCCATTTTAAAATTAATGATAAATTGTGCGCGGGTAATCCGCCATTTATTTTTTTGATATTCTCAAAATATAATATAATGCATTCTTTACAGTCACTTACAAGATTACTATTATTTCTTAAACTACTATTAGACAACAAATAGTCAAGCACAGATCTTATTAAAACATTATACGAAGCGTTATAGTTTTCAAGGATTGTTTGCGCATCATCGGGTTCAACTTTTATGCTCTTATAAGAATAGGTTATAATCGAGTACTTTTTTAAAATAGAAATGAATGAATCATGTGAAAAATCTGACCTCGCATCAAAAAAAATATTGTCAATATACCAATCGTTATATTGTTCTAAATTCATTTTTTCATTAATTTCATCCAAATATGTACTCATCTAATAATCCTTTCTAATCCAGTTGAATAATATCTATTTTTCTTTTCTCAGCATATTCAACCATCTTCTGCTTATTTATATTATTGATATTCTTGCCCAAATAGATTGCTTTTATCTTCGGTGCTTTCATTTTATCGTTTGCTTTTCCTATTAATCTCCATTCTTTTTGATATTCCCATTTTTTATATTTAGTTAAAAATAATCTAATAAAATGAGACGAATCAGCTTGAATTTGACCATTTGAGAAGCCAGTAATCATTTGGCCTATAAAAGAACCAACTAATTGCATAATAATGTTAGTTTCTCTTTCATCCTGATATATAACAGGTAATATACCTATATTATATTCATAATCTGAAACATCATATTCAATGCAATATCCGCTATAATCTTTTGCATACTTATTCCACATGTAATCTATATCATTTGATTCAGCTAAAGAACATATGCCAGTCTCTTTTCTAGCATTATATGCGGTTAAGAAAAGTGGTTCTAATTGACTACTTATTTCTGGTTTATCAAGCATTTCAGGTATTCCAACAATCCAATTAACTAATTGTGCTACTATCTCTTTATACTCTGGAGCCATTTCCTGAAGTTCTAATGATAAATCCAACATAAAATTTGCTGGAACCGTTCCATTTTTTCTAGTAATTGCTAATATTTTATTCTTAGCATTTTCATAAGTTTCTTCACTAGAATATGGCCTGATTAACTCTATTATCTGATTAACACATTCTCTTTTTAGATTATTTGTTTCTAAATCTACCAAACGTTCAAAATCAACAGTGGTCATGCATTCAGTTTCATCATCTTCTTTTTCAGCTGGGCATAAATACAAATACTCATTTTCAAGCATATCAAAAGAATACTTATCAAATGGGCGGTATTTATATAAACATTTTGGGCCACCATAGGGAGTTTGATGATTACTTGCGATTATTTGATTTAAAAATGTTATCTTTTCTTCGTTGTTCATAATTAGTCGTTACTGTTTTCTTCAAAGTTTTCTACTTGTTCCATTACTTTAGTAAATACTTCTGGACTATATTGAGGTGGATAGCCATTCTTAACCAAGCAAATCTTTATTTCTAATTTCAAATCATTTCTAACATTCTGGTTATTTAACCAATCTGCAAATGAAGATTTTGTATCAATGATTTCTTTTACCTTTTTGGCAAGAGTTTTACACTTGTCATTGATAATAACACCATCAATTTCTTTATCTTCGCCGTATTCAAAATTATATTGATCACGAAGAGCAACTAAAATATCGTAGAATGCTTTTTCCTCAAAAGTTAATCCCATCTTACGGAAACTTTCTTTGCTCTCATTCATTTCTTTTAATATTTTTAATGCTTGCTCTGTGGCTTGTTTAATAATATCTTCAGAAGCCTGTTCTTGAGTTTCACCAGCTTCTTCTACTGATAAATGTTTACGTCTCTCATGATATTCTTCAATAGTTTTTTCTAATAACTCTTGGAACTTCTTAGCTGCAATTTGATTAGTTTTGCATATTTACCTCTCTTAAATCGCTAACATTCTATAAAACATTATAACACTTTTTTATAAAAATCTCTAGTATATAGCAAATATTTCTATGTTATTTTTCAAATTTTCTCAAATTCTTATATTATATATAAAGAGCAACTTTTACATTGCTCCTAATAAAGTGTATTTTTATGACAACTAATTAATGTTTTCTCTTTTTCTTTGTTGGAAATCTTTTTGTTTTCTTCTGTTTCTATCTCTTTGACAATCACCTCTTTTACAGTATAGTTGCCTATTAGATTTCATTTCCATATATCTACCACAACTTCTACAAACACCAATATGTGTTGACCTGAAATCTTCAGTATTAATACTCAAGTCTAAATCTAGCGATCCAGAATTGGTTGCTATAAATCTAGATAGCGTATACCAACAAATATCAAATACTGAATTAATGTTTGCTGTAAAAACAGCTTTTGAATTTTTATAAATCAAGCACATTTTTAAATCTGGAATCATTGATGATAAAAACGTTAATATTTCATCTTTATCCTTTATAATTGCTTTTCTAAATTCATCAATTGAATTTTGTTTTGTATGCTCATGCTTATTTGCTTCTTGCATCGCTTTAACTATATCCCATGATGGATCTTCTTCATATTCGTCATAGGTAGTTGTGGTTTTATACTTTTCAAAAATATCTAAAGTATCGAAATATATACCTTCTTCATATAGATTATAAGCTGTTGCTGGATTACCATTAATTGCATCAATAAATGCATAATAAGCGGTAAATACAGCATATACATAACTTAGTTCTTTCATGAAGTCTGACAACTTGAAAGTTCCATCATAACCATCATTATAAATAATTGGTTTTTCTTCTTTCTTTTCAACATGATATTTTTCAAACAAATCTTCAATATCATAAGGATGCATATTGTTTTTGCACCAATCGATTATTGAATCAACGCATCCTTTTCTTTGAGCATCTCTGATGCTTTTTTTATTTTCAGCTGGAAGTGTGCTATCAACATCATATTTATTAATATCTCTTGCTAGATTACACAATTCAACTAGTAATGCTTCTCCAGTTAAGTCGTAGTCTTCTTGTGGATTAATTACTGGTTCACTGACAGTAGGACGAATAATTGCTCCTTCATCAGTTAAGGATATTCATAGTTTGGGTAAACAACTTTTTTATATGTAATATTACCAATTCCGCCAATATCTGCCATTTGGAGTTTTTCTTTATAAATCTTAGGGAATTTGATTTTCCATTTGTTGTCCATGTACTTACCATCTCTTGCCAAAAGTAACACCTCCATTTATAACCAATTGACTAACCGTTAGAACGGATTTTGTTTGGTTATATTATATGCTAAAATGCAATCGAAAACAAGAGATTTAACGGATTTTAGTTTCATTTAATTTATAGCCGTTTAATCAGGTTTCACCCAATTGCTTGTTTAACGATTAGAAATTATTTGATTCTAAATTGGGTAAGTCCTTAAGTCTCTTGGATTCAAATATAAATTATGGAGGAAAACAAAATGGAAAAACAAACTATTAGCGTTCAAGAACTAGCAAGCCAACTTGGTATCTCAGTTCCTAAAGCATATGAACTAACTAAGACTCCTGGATTCCCTTCAATAAGAATTGGGACAAGAATCATCATTCCTATTGAGGAGTTCAAGAGATGGTTAAAAGAAAATAGTTCTAATAAAGAAGGTGTGAAGTAATGAATATGTCATTTAAAATCTATTATTCTAACTGCATTCAACAATATAATAACTGTCTTTATCCCAATGAGGTTGATGTTACTGATATCGAATCATTAAAGAAGGCTGTATCACATGATTACGTGTGTGCGAAATATAAGGATAATTATAGGTCAATCGATAACTTCATTTCTTCTAACTGTGTTGGTGTAGATTTTGATAATGATCATTCTAATAATCCAGATGACTGGGTTACATCCGCTTCTATTAAAGAAATGTTTAGTGGAGTCACTTATTTAGTTCATTATTCTAAATCACATATGAAACCTAAAGTAGGAAAAGGAAAAACCGAATACGGTCCTCGTCCTAGATTTCATGTCATCTTCTTAATTGATGAAATAACTAATGCTGATGAATATAAAGCACTAAAGGAAAGATTATTTGATTACTGTCCTTTAATTGATCCTAACGCTAAAGATTCAGCAAGATTTCTAGCAGGCACAGCTGAACCTCTAGTTGAATATCATGAAGGCACTATTACATTAAATAAATTTTTAGATGATGTAATAAGTGAAAAAGCATTTAGTGAACTTGGGGAAGTTATACCAGAAGGCTCAAGAAATGCAACGATGCATAAGATTGCTTGTTCTTTACTAGTGAAATATGGAATCAGTGATGAATCTAAAACTAAATATAGAGAGGCAGCTAGTAAATGTAAGCCACCACTAGAAAAGGATGAATTAAACCTAATTTGGAAAAGTGCTGCTAAATTCTATAAGAATAAAGTTGTAACTAATCCAAGTTATACAAAGCCTGAAGAATATAATAAGCCAGCTGAAATCAAATGGGATACTCCTATTCCTTTTGAAAAGCCTACGCTACCTACATTTCCCGTAGATGCATTACCTAAAATCATTAGAGATTATGTAGTTGCTGTAGCGGAAACTACACAAACACCAGTTGATATGGCTGCTACTGCCTCTTTAGCCATTATGTCACTTTGCATGCAAGGTAGATATCGTATTGATGGTAAAGCTGACTGGAATGAACCAGTTAATCTTTATACATTAATTATTGCTGAGCCTAGTGAAAGAAAATCAGCTATCATCAGCTTTATGACTAGGCCAGTTAACGAGTATGAGCTTAATTATAACAATACAAATGCAGGAAGATTTGAGGCTTCTCGCATGCGTAAATCAGCACTAGAAAGCAAAAAGAAAACTATTGAAACTCAATATGCTAAAGGTAAAGCATCAGAAACTGATCTAACTGAAATAGCTGAGAAGGTAGCTAACTTTAAAGAGGAAAAGCCTAAGAAACTATATGTTGATGATATTACAACTGAAAAACTAACATCCATCCTATCTGATTCAGGTGGTAAGACTGCAATTATATCAACTGAAGGTGGTATCTTTGATGTTCTTGCTGGAATGTATAACAAGAGTGTAAATATCGATGTTTTCTTAAAAGGATATTCAGGAGACACAATTAGAGTTGATAGAATCGGACGTCCTTCAGAGCTAATTCAAAAACCAGCACTAACCATACTTCTTTCAGTGCAACCTTCAGTATTGTCTCAACTTATAAGCAATTCTACATTTGAAGGTAAAGGTTTAACAACAAGATTCTTATATGCACTACCTGAATCCTTAATTGGTAAAAGAAAGTTTCATACTTCTCCTATTCCACCAGAGGTTTCAAGACTCTACGATATGAAAATCAAAGATGTATTAAATGAGGAAGAAAATCTTATTGATAACCAAATTGTTAGATTAAGCAGTGAAGCAAGTTCTTTATTTGAAGCATTCCATGATGAAAACGAAAAAATCATGGGTGAAAATACTGAGATTAAGACTTGGAGAGGAAAGCTTGTAGGTAATGTACTTCGTATATCTGCCCTACTAGCAAGATTCAATAAAGATCAATTTAATCCTTTCTTTGATATAACACCACCCTTAGTTGTATCTAAAGATGATATGGCTAACGCTATCTTAATTGGCAGATATTACATTGAGCACGCAAAAGCATCTTATTCACTTATGGGAATTGATCCAATCAATAAACAAGCTGAATATGTGCTAGCAAACATTAAAAAGAATGGTTTTTATGAATTCAGCAAAAGGGATATTCTTCGAGCAAGTAGATCTTTTAAAACTGTTGAATCTCTAACGTCTGTTCTAAATCGATTAGTTGAATATGGATACATTCAAGTTAAGCAAACTAACAAGAAGACTGAATCCTATTTATCTAATCCAATAATCTTTAATCAAAATAACAAGGAGGAAAAATAAAATGAGCAAAAAGATTAAACCTATACAACGTTCAATTATGAATCAATTGGACAAACATAAACTTAATACAAAGGACCATTCTACTGACCTTTGGTACATGATTAATGAAAAATACGATATTGAAATTGACGGAATCAACACTTTAAGAACATCTAAAAAAGCAAAGATGTGGGTGTGGATTAATAAAAAATCTGTGATTCTAGAAATTTCTAATATCCCACATGAAGATGTAGTATCTGCAATTCATATCATTGAGAAATTTACAATGAAATTAACTGATGATGATTTTAAAGGAAATTCAATCGCAGCATTTGGCTTTGGTCCTACCAATATCAATTATGAAGTTGGAGGGTTAAATCAACTAATTAATTTTAAAGGAGGAAAACACTAATGGATAAAATCGATGCTTTCTATGAACTAGAAAAAATATATGAGGACATGCAATTAAACTATGATTTCTCAATTAAAATTAATAGTCATTTTAAAATTAATATTGATTTTTACAATGAGCTAAATAATAAAAAGTCGTTTGAGATGGCACTTAATAAAGATGATTCACTAGAACTAATTCATGTTATGGCAGTACCAGAAAATAAGATGAATGCAATTATTGAAGGTTTAAAACGTTTAGTTAATTGTATTGAATCCAAACTTACTACTGTCATAGATGAAGAACTAATTAAGTATGGTTTCTATCTTGAATATGGCTGTGATGAATTCTTAGATGATTTACCAATTTTGTCACGTTTGTCACGTGTCACACAGGATTACTAATATAAGCACTACCTCTTCCCTCAGAATTTATTTTCTAGGGGGTAGGGGGATCTAAATCTCTACAGCTATTCATTTGGACACCGGGGTGGGGTTTCACGCGAAAAATTGCGAATTCAAAGGGGGTATATCCCCCTATCCATTAAAATACTAAATTCCAATAACAAAAGCCCCAATAATCGCCGTTAAACCACTTGTTTTAGCTGTAGCAATAAATTAACCAACAAACTAATAAATCGCGAAACAACGCAATAAAAAGGAGGAATTTTAAGGTTATGACTGATAAAGAACGTATTGAAATAAGAAAATTAAGAGCTCAAGGTATTATGCCTACAGAAATATCAAAGATTACTGGTATTAAGCTTGAAACAATCAAATCTTATTTCAAAAGACATAAAAATATGATGCCTAAATCAATTAAATGTTTGAATTGTGGTAAGACACTTACTACCACTAAAGGAAAGAAAAATAAAAAGTTTTGTTGTGATAAATGCAGGAATCAATATTGGAATTCTCATTTAGATCAAGTTAACAAACAAGCATACTACAAATTAGTATGTGAACACTGTGGAAAGGAGTTTTTAAGTTATGGAAACAAACGTCGCAAATTCTGCTCAAGGGAATGTTACAAGAAATCTCTTAAAAAAATACAAATCTAATAATCTTATTGTTTATAACTTAAGTGTTTCAATTTTAGAAATGCTACACGAAAATGGTGTTTTAACCGATAAAGATTATATGGATGCATCTTCTATTGTTGCAGCAAATCATGGCTTAAATAGCACCTCTATTTTCGTATCAAATTAACTTGATATAAATCCCCTTTAGAGTGATATATATGTATGACCTAAAGGAGGTTTATCATGAATAATTTAAAAGAAAAATTACTTAAGTTATGTGAACAACATAAGACCAGCACTGAGGGGATTAATTACCTAATAAACTATTATATTAATTCCCTCGGTTGGACTGAGGAGGAAGCCATCAAATACACAATAAAACTATTTGATAATGGCACTATTGATGAAATCAAAATTATAGGAGGAACCGATGGAAAGGATAATTAACCAAGTTATATTTATTAATCATAATGAAACTAAATTAGTTAACGTTGCAGCATACGCTCGTGTATCAGTTGATAAAGAAACAATGCACCATTCATTAATGGCTCAAATTGATTATTATAAACATTTAATTGAAGAAAATCCTAAGTGGAAACTAGTAGATATTTATGTAGATGAAGGTATCACAGGTACAACAGAATCTAGAGATTCATTTCAAAGAATGATTGATGATGCCATGTCTGGCAATATAGATTTAATTATTACCAAATCGATTACCAGATTTGCTAGAAACACAGTTACCCTTCTAGAGACTGTTAGAAAACTTAAAGAAAACAATATTGATGTTTATTTTGAAGAGCAAAACATTCACACCATATCAAAAGATGGTGAACTTCTTCTTACAATCCTTGCTTCATATGCTCAAGAAGAATCTAGATCAGTTTCTGAAAATATGAAATGGAGAGTAAAAAAGAATTTTGAAGAAGGCTTATCTTGGGGTACTCACTTATATGGCTACAAATATGAAAACAACCAATATGAAATTATTCCTGAAGAAGCTAAGGTTGTTAAAAAGATATTTGATTTATACCTAGATGGTAATGGCGTTCAAGCAATATGTAAAACACTTGAAGCTGAAGGAATAAAAACCAGAAACAACATCTTCTTCTCTAAATCTACAATTAGAGGCATGTTATCAAACGAATATTATACTGGAGATAAGATACTTCAAAAGACTTACTGCAAAGATTTTATTTCTAAAAGAACGCTTATTAACAATGGTGAGCTTACTAAATATTATGTTGAAGATTCCCATAAAGGTATTATTTCTAAAGTAGATTTTAATAAAGTTCAAGAGATGCTTAAATCTAAAAAAGAAAGCATCAATTGGAAGGTTACAAAACCTTTAATACTTCCTTTTAGTGGAATGTTGGAATGTGGATGTTGTGGCAAGCACTATTCAAGAAAAACCACTCCATATAAACATGTTTGGCTTTGTAGAACTAACAACGAGAAAGGAGTTAAAGCCTGCAATTCCAAACAAGTTCCTGAAGAAATCTTATTTGAAGTCACAAATAAAATACTAGATACTACTTCTTTTGATGAAAAGCTATTTAAAAAGAAAATAGAAAAGATAATTGTTAAAAATGACAATGTTCTTACTTATGTTTTTAAGGATGGTACTTCTAAAGATATCAAATGGGAAAATAAATCTAGAAGTCTATCTTGGACTCCAGAAAAGAAAGCATTAGCAAGACAAAAAACATTAGAACAACATAAACTAAGGAGGGCTAACAATGGCAAAGGTAACAGTAATTAAACCTACAATTAATCCAAATACTCATATAGCAATAAACATGCCACATAAAAGACGTGTAGCTGCTTATGCCAGAGTATCAACGGACCAGGATGAGCAGTTCACTTCATATGAAGCTCAAATTGATTATTACACTAAATACATCAAAGCCAATGATGAATGGGAATTTGTAAATGTTTATACTGACGAAGGCATTAGTGGTACATCTACTAAAAGACGTGATGGATTTAAACAAATGATTGAGGATGCTCTAAAAGGTAAAATCGATTTAATTGTAACTAAATCCATATCTCGTTTTGCACGAAATACAGTTGATGCTTTAGTGAACATCAGAAAATTAAAAGATAAAGGTGTTGAAGTCTTTTTTGAAAAAGAAAACATTTATACATTTGGAACTGGTGGTGAGCTACTTCTTACTATTATGTCTAGTATTGCTCAGGAGGAATCTAGATCAATATCAGAAAATGTTACTTGGGGTAAAAGAAAAGCATTCCAGGATGGTAAAGTTGCCCTACCCTATAAATGCTTCTTAGGATATAAAAAAGGTGAAAATGGACTTCCTGAGATTGAACCTGAAGGTGCTAAAATCGTAAGAAGGATTTATAGAATGTTTATTGAAGGCAAAAGCCAATCAACAATCGCTAGCACATTAACTAAAGAAGGTGTACCAACACCAAGCGGTAAAACTAAATGGCAATACAATGTTGTTGATTCAATTTTAAGAAATGAAAAATATAAAGGTTCTGCTCTTCTTCAAAAGAAATACACTGTAGACTTCTTAACAAAGAAATTAAAAAAGAATAATGGTGAGGTCGCACAATACTATGTTGAAGATTCTCATCCAGCAATAATTAATCCTGATGAATGGGAATTAGTACAAGCTGAACTTGAACTTAATAATCAAGTTAGAAGTCATGGTAATAATGTATTATGCGGTAGAGTCATATGTGCTGATTGTGGTTCTATCTATGGACCTAAGGTATGGCATTCAAATGATATCTATAGGCATGTCGTATGGCAATGCAATAATAAGTTTAATGGAACTAAATGCACTACTCCTACTCTTGATGAAGAAACAATTAAAAATGCCTATTTAAAAGCATTAAACATCCTTCTTAAAGATAAAGAGCTTCTTATTTCAAATCTTCTTCTAGTAAAAGAAAAACTACTAGATGTAAATCTATCCAAGCCTATGGAACAGGCTAAAAATGAAATGCTAGTAGTTAGTGGTTTATGTGACCAACACATCTTCAACAAAGAAAAGAAACAAATGAAATATGAAGCTTACATGGAAGAATATGTAGATCTAGTTAAAAGATTTACTGAAGCTCAGGATAAATATAATAAGCTTATGGCTGAACAGGTTGATAGGAATAGACAATCGATTAAACTTCAAGCATTCATCAATGAGATTAAAGTTACCGATACACTAAAATTAGAATTTAACGATAAACTCTTCAATTTAACAATCATCAACATAAAAGTATATAAAGATAGCCACCTCGAATTTAATTTCAAAGATGGCTCAGTAATAAATATTGAACTCTAGTTTTATAAGGCTAGAGTTTTTAATTTGCAAAAAATCTGTCACGTTTGTCACGTGTCACGTGGGGGTATTTATAAAATTTGATATTTCTTCTCTTAGGTATATTTATATATAGTAAGTAGTAGTTTAACGATTAATAATAATTTAACGATTTAATTTTATATATAAATGCTATATATACTACTACTGCTATATTTATTGCAGAAATTCCCTATAAATCATTAATATTTGCAGTATTTATGCCTATAAAAGAAAAAATAGCCAATACTTTCGTATCAGCTATACTTAACTCTAATGGTGGGAAGAGGTGGATTCGAACCACCGAAGTCGGTGACAACAGATTTACAGTCTGCTCCCTTTGGCCACTCGGGAATCTTCCCATATTTTGGAGCTGGTGATCGGAATCGAACCAACAACCTGCTGATTACAAATCAGCTGCTCTGCCTATTGAGCTACACCAGCGCACCCCAATATGCAGTGGTGCCTCGGGGCGGACTTGAACCACCGACACGGGGATTTTCAGTCCCCTGCTACTACCAACTGAGCTACCGAGGCAAAAAAATGGCGATCCGGAAGGGGCTCGAACCCTCGACCTCTAGCGTGACAGGCTAGCGTTCTAACCAACTGAACTACCGGACCACGGATTTTTTGTTGCATATTAAGTTTGTTATATAAATGGTGGGCCATCAAGGACTCGAACCTTGGACCGATCGGTTATGAGCCGACTGCTCTGACCAACTGGGCTAATGGCCCACAACATTTTTATAATGGTCGGGGTGAAGAGATTCGAACTCCCGACCCCATGGTCCCAAACCACGTGCGCTACCAAACTGCGCTACACCCCGACTAAGCGTTGCTGTGGTGAAACCCTTAACAGCTTATTTATCATACGATATCAAACGAATTTTGTCAACGATTTTTCGGTGGTTTTCAAAAAATTTTTTTCGATTTTTTCTATCGACGATTTTAGTCGGAATCCTTTCCTCTTCGACAAGCAAAAACCGTTTTCGACACGTAAGCTTTTATATAATAAAAGTCAAACTGCGAAAGGAGGAATTTATGGAAATAACCTACAATTATAGCGGCGGCGTTCTGACCGTCAGACTCGAAGGTGAACTCGACGAGCACACGGCTACGTCCGTCAGAAAAAGTCTGGATAAGCTTATCGACGGCTTTTCTTTTTCGGTGTTCGTTATCGATTTTTCAGGGGTAACGTTTATGGACAGCACCGGCATAGGCGTGATTTTGGGGAGATATAAGCGCCTTAAAAACATCGGCGCGAATTTCGCTTGCAAGAACACCAACAAGCAAGTGGACAAAGTTATGGAAGCAAGCGGCCTGTACGGCATCATACAAAAAATCTGAGAGGTAAAGAGGTAAATATGAATTATTTTGAAATGAAACTGAAAGCATTATCGGTAAACGAAGGATTTGCGCGCACGACGGTTGCGGCGTTTGCGGCAAGCCTGGAGCCGACCGTCGAACAACTGAACGACATCAAAACGGCGGTTTCGGAGGCGGTAACCAACGCAATCGTCCACGGTTACAACAACAATCCCGACTCCGAAGTGGTCATAAAAGCGGAAACCGACCATAACAGCATCACCGTGGAAATCATAGATTACGGGGTAGGAATCCCCGACGTCGCGGAAGCGGTGAAACCGTTCTACACTTCCCGCCCGAACGAAGAACGCAGCGGCATGGGCTTCACAATCATGAAGTCGTTTATGGACGAATTCGACCTCAAGTCCCGCACGGGGCTTACGTCCGTCAAAATGAAAAAGATAATCAAGGAGGTCTGAAATGCTCGATCCCGAACAAACCTTCAGGCTGATCGAGCAAGCGCAAAACGGCGACAGAACGGCCACGGGCGAGCTTATTAAGGAAAACGTACCTCTTATCATCAGCGTCGCCAAGCGCTACAAAAGCCGCGGCGTCGAATACGACGACCTTATACAGCTGGGTTCAATCGGTCTTTTTAAGGCCATAATGAACTTCAATTCATCGTTTGAGGTGAAGTTTTCCACCTACGCCGTGCCGATGATCGTCGGCGAAATCAAACGCTATCTCCGCGACGACGGTATGCTGAAAGTGTCGAGGGCTCTCAAACAAACCGCCTACCGAATAAACAAATTTTCGGCAGAATTTTCGGAAGAAAACAAGCGCGCGCCGACCGCCGGCGAAATTGCCGAGGCCTTAAACATCGAACCGGAAGACATCGCCTACGCCCTGGACAGCAGCAAGTGCCCCGTTTCGCTTTTCGACACCAAGGGCGACGACAGCTTAAGCCTCATTGAAAAACTCAGCTACGACAACGAGGGCGACAATCTGGACAAGCTGGTTCTGGCAGATCTTATATCGCGCCTTGCGCCGAGGGAACAGAAAATCGTCTATCTCCGCTATTTCAGGGACAAAACCCAAGCGGAAGTGGCCGCAGAGCTCGGTGTTTCGCAAGTTCAGATTTCAAGGCTGGAATCGCGCATAATCGAAAAGCTGAGGGAAAACCTCAAAAACTGAAACAATATTCGTCAAACACTTGAAATGTCGTCCGTTTTTGTTTATAATGTATATTAGGTAAATTCAGGGAGTTTTATATGTTATTTGACAAAAACAAAAGAAACGACAAAAATCATTCGTCCGAAACCGCGCCGAAGGTTACCATAGGCGGCGGCTACGGCTCGCATACCCAACCTACGCCTGCGGCTCCCGTCGCTCCCGTGCAAAATCCGATCGTCGCGTCCATCATGAACGGCCTTCAAAGAGGCGAATTCGTCATCTATTATCAGCCGATTTTCAGCCTCACTTCCGGCGGCGCCGAACAGTTCGAAGCTTTGGTCAGGTGGCGTATGCCCGACGGTTCGATGAAATATCCGGGGGATTTTATTCCGGAGGCCGAACGCGCCGGCATCATCAGTCGCATCGACAAATACGTTCTGAACAAGGTCTGCAAAGACATTTCCCAGTATTTTATGGGCGGTTCGCACATTCCGTCGGTTTCCATAAACCTTTCGGCGGATTCTATGCGCGAATACGACTGTGTGGAAAACATTCTGCGCACGCTTTCGGAATATGGTCTGACTCCTGACGTTATGACAGTGGAAATTTCGGAAGACGTTCTGCTTTCCGATATCGAATTTTTCTCGGAAATTGCCAACTCTCTCGCCGACAGCGGCATCAGCGTAACCATCGACAACTACGGCAAAAGCAACAACACCAGCATACATTGTCTGGCAAAGGTCAACTGCAGCAGCATAAAGTTTGACAGAAGACTGCTGGATATGAGCTTCACGAGCGACAGAGGCTACACCCTTTTGGTCGGCATAATCAACCTCGTCAGAAGCATCGACGTCAATGTCATCGCAGAGCGCGTGGAAAACGACGAACAGCTCGACAACAGCCGCAACCTCGGTTTCAACCTCGTTCAGGGCTTCTATTTCAGCGGCCCGCTGACGCCTGAAGACGCATCGCTTTACGTCGTATAATTTTGTATAATTAAATCGTAAACACTTAAAAACACCGCTCTTTGCGCGGTGTTTTTCGTTACAAAAAAACCACCTTTTCAGGTGGTTTTTTCCATTATTTTGCAATTTCGAAGCTTCGGACTTCCCTTATCACGTTTACTTTGATCTGGCCCGGATATTCAAGTTCGGTTTCCAGTTTGTTTGCGATTTCCTTTGCAAGGAACACCGTTGCCGCGTCGTCGACGACTTCAGGTTTAACCATAACTCTGATTTCGCGGCCTGCCTGAATGGCGTAAGACTGTTCGACGCCTGCAAACGAACCTGCCAGAGTTTCGAGTTTTTCGATACGTTTGACGTAGTTTTCCAAGCTCTCGCGCCTTGCTCCCGGCCTTGCGGACGAAATTGCGTCTGCCGCCTGAACGAGAACGGCCTCGACGGTTTGCGGTTCGATATCGTTGTGGTGAGCGGCTATTGCGTGAATAACTTCCTTGGATTCCTTGTACTTCTTGGCAAGGTCCACGCCGATTTGAATGTGCGTGCCTTCAACCTCGTGATCGACGGCTTTGCCGATGTCGTGCAGAAGTCCCGCACGTTTTGCGATTTTGACGTCTGCGCCCAGTTCTGCGGCCATCATACCCGCAAGGTAACTGACTTCCATGCTGTGTTTGAGGCAGTTCTGACCGTAGCTGGTGCGGTATTTGAGCCTGCCCAAAATTTTGACGAGTTCCGGATGCACGCCGTAAACGTTACATTCGAACACTGCGTTTTCGCCGGCTTCTTTGATGGATTGTTCGACCTCTTTTTTCACCTTGTCAACCATCTCTTCGATGCGAGCCGGGTGAATTCTGCCGTCGGCGATAAGCTTTTCGAGGGTGAGTCTTGCGACTTCTCTTCTTATCGGATCGAAGCCCGACAAGGTTACGACGTCCGGAGTGTCGTCGATGATGACGTCAACGCCGGTGGCGCTTTCCAAAGCTCTGATGTTTCTGCCGACGCGGCCGATGATTCTGCCTTTCATTTCGTCGTTAGGAAGCGCAACCACGGACACCGTAGTTTCGGTGGCGTGATCCGCCGCGCAACGCTGAATTGCAAGGCTGATGATGTTTTTCGCCAGTTTTTCCGCGTTTTCTTTTGCTTCTTTTTCAATGTTTTTCGCTTCTTGCGCGGCGTCTTTTTTCACGCCGTCGATGAGCGAATCGTAAAGGTTTTGTTTTGCCTCGTCCTTGGAGAGGCCGGCAACTCTTTCAAGTTCCAGTTCGATGCGCTGATTTGCCGTTTTCAAATTTTCTTCAAAAAGTTCGAGTTCCTTGTTCTTTGCTTCCAGAATACGTTTCTGATTGTCCAGTTGATCCTGTTTTTTGTCGAGAGCGTCGTCTTTTTTGTCCAAAAAGTTTTCCTTTTGAAGAAGGCGCTGCTCGGTGCGTTGAAATTCAGCTTTTCTTTCTTTCGATTCTTGTTCGAATTCGGTGCGCAATCTGTGTTGCTCTTCTTTGGCCTCGATGAGAGCCTCTTTTCTGAGGGTTTTGGCTTCAAGTTGAGCTTCCTCGGTAATTCTTGCTGCTTCTTGTTTCGCGAGACCGACTTTGTTTTTGGCGTAAGCGCGGTAGATGACCAGCGCGACGGCTGCACCGACCGCCAGTGCCCCGACGCCGACGCCGACAAGGGCCCACGCGGAAGCGGCAAGCGTTACAATCAAATTGCTTGTCATTGTGGATTATCCTCCTATATATTTATAAAGCCGCTTGGCGCATGCAACGGAATTGGATTTTTGCATACACGACTTTAATTCCCCTGATGGTGTATTTTTTGAAAAATCGGCGATTATGCCATAAGTTTTTCTTTAATTTGTTTTTCGAGAGTTTCGGCGATGTCCGGATTTGCCTTCAAAAATTCCAAAGCTTTGTCGCGGCCCTGACCGATTTTTTCGTCGTTATAGCTGAACCAGCTGCCCGATTTGACGATAAGGCCAAACTGAACCGCGATGTCCAAAATACAACCGACGTTGGAAATGCCTTTTCCGAAAATGATGTCGAACTCTGCCGTTTTGAAAGGCGGAGCCACCTTGTTTTTGACGATTTTGACTTTGGTGCGACTGCCGATGATGTCCGCGCCGTCTTTGATAGGTTCGGTTTTTCTGACGTCCATTCTGACGGAGGAATAGAATTTCAAAGCCTTGCCGCCGGTGGTGGTTTCGGGATTGCCGTAAACTACGCCGATTTTGTCGCGAAGTTGGTTGATGAAAATGATGCTGCACTTGCTTTTGCCGCAGACTGCGGTGAGCTTGCGAAGCGCCTGACTCATAAGCCTTGCCTGAAGGCCCATGTGGCTGTCGCCCATTTCTCCGTCGATTTCGGCTTGCGGAGTGAGCGCCGCAACGCTGTCGACGACGATAAGGTCGATACTTCCGGAAGCAACCAAAGTGGCCGCTATTTCCATTGCCTGTTCGCCGTTGTCAGGCTGAGATATGTAGAGTTCTTCGAGATTCACGCCGAGGTTTGCCGCATAGCTCGGATCGAGAGCGTGCTCTGCGTCGATAAAAGCGCAGGTGCCGCCGAGCTTTTGAGCTTCTGCCAGAATGTGCAACGAAAGCGTGGTTTTGCCGCTGGATTCAGGTCCGTAGATTTCGATGATACGGCCGCGAGGTATGCCGCCGATGCCGAGCGCTACGTCAAGCGTCAGGCAGCCCGTCGGGATAACTTCGATGCTTTGATGTTCGGTTTCGCCCATTTTCATGATGGCGCCTTTTCCGAACTGTTTTTCGATTTGAGCCAAAGCTTGCTCTAAACTTTTGGATTTTTCTTTGTCTGCCATAGTATAATTTTCCTTAGATTGTTTATTTTGAGCGGAATTCTCCGCAAAGATATCTGTATAAAACGTGAAGCGCAAACTGCGTTGCGGCTATCCTGATTTTCGTTCTGTCGCCATCGAAAACGCGTTTTTCCGAGTGCAGAACGCCTTTGTCGTCCGCAAGGCCGAACCAAACCGTGCCGACGGGCTTTTCCTTGCTTCCGCCGGACGGCCCCGCAATCCCCGTTGTGGAAACTGCCAAGGTGTCCCCGCTTTTTATGAGGCCGAGCGCCATTTCCTCCGCCGTTTCGCGGCTTACTGCGCCGAATTTTTCAAGCGTATCGCGTTTTACGAAAAGCCTTTGCTCCTTTGCCAAATTGTCGTAGGCCACGACTCCCTCGAAAAAGAACTCCGAAACGCCCGGGACCGAAACCATTTCGGCCGCAACCATGCCGCCCGTCAGGCTTTCCGCCGTGGCAAGGCGAACGCTTGTGCCTTTAAGTTTTTCAAAGACGGCTTCAGGCAAGGTTTTGCCGCAAGCGGAATAAAATCTGTTTCCAAAAACCGCTTTAAGCTTCTCGGTGGACGGCAAACTATTATCGTTTTCGCCGAAATTCATAATACTTACCGCAAAATCGAGGCCGTTTTGAACTATTTCGAGGTTTTCGCCATTGCCTAGTCCCGCGGCCGCAAGCTCCGCTTCCGTTGCGTCGAAAAATTTCAACGTTCGCATTTACGCTTCCTCTTTTTGTGTGAACACGTTTTTGTTTTTGACTATGTAGTTCACTCCGCTGTAAACCGCAAGTGCCGCGCCGATGAAAAACGCCACGAGGCCTATATACATCAGCACCTTGCCGACCATTGCCGCTCCGTCGCCGTGCGACAGGAAAATCGGATCCGACGCAAAGATGATAACTGCCGAGCCGACGTCCTGAAAATCGGTCTTAAGTTTGCCCCAAACGTCCGCCGGAATGACAATTTTTTTGACGGCGGCCTGCATACGGAACGCGCTTATCATAAATTCTCTCGACAGCACCACTCCGCACACGATTGCGCCCCACGGATTGAATATAAGGTTGTCCGCCACGAACAGGAACATGAACACCACCACGAGCATTTTGTCCGCAATAGGATCCAAAAACTTCCCGAGGTCGGAAACCTGATTATATTTTCTTGCGACGTAGCCGTCGATAAGGTCCGACAGCGCCGCTATTGCAAACAGCACGCCTGCAAGCATGCGATGCCCCGGAAAATTCAGCAGGTACACCGCAACCACAACAGGTATGAACGCTATCCTTGATAGCGTGATTTTAGTCGCCGTTGTCATTGACTACCACTCCCACAAGGTCGAGTTTTCGAACCTTTTTGATTTTGACTTTATAGAAATTGCCCGCTTCGACAGGCGTTTGCGACTTGAAGTAAACCTTCGTATCGACGTCGGGAGCGTTGAATTCCGTGCGGCCGACGAACATTTGCTTGTCGTAGTCTATGCCTTCGTAAAGCACCTTCTGCTCGCTGCCCTCGAGGTTGCGTTGATTCTCCTGCACGATTGCGCTTTGAAGCTCCTGCAATTCTTTTTGGCGCTGACGCTTGATGCTTTTAATTATCTGACCTCTCATTTTTGCGGCCGGAGTGCCTTCCTCTTTGCTGTAAGCAAAGAAACCTGCGTAATTGAGCCTTGCGTCGGCAATGAAGTTATAAAGCTTGAGATGTTGTTCTTCGGTTTCCGTAGGGAAGCCGGTGATGAACGTGCTTCTTATAGCGATGTCCTCGTTGGCCAGTCTGATGCGCTCCAAAAGACTATTTATCTGCGCTTCGGTGGTTCTGCGCCCCATAAGCTTCAGAATTTTGTCGTCGACATGCTGAAGCGGAATATCGAGATACCTGCAAACCTTGTTGTCTTCGGCAACGATCTTGATGATGTCGTCGGACAAAAGCTCCGGATAGCAATACAAAATTCTTATCCATTCCACGTCGAGTTTTTGCAGCTGCTCCAGAAGCGTCGGAAGCGCGTACTTGCCGTAAATGTCGATGCCGTAACGCGTGGTGTCCTGCGCGACGAGGTTGATTTCCTTCACGCCGTAATTATCGATAAGCATTTTGGCTTCGTCCACCAGGCTCATAAGCGTGCGGCTTTGATATTTGCCCCTGATTTGCGGAATCGCGCAATAGGTGCAATGATTGTCGCAACCTTCGGCAATTTTCAGGTACGCCGTGTGATAATCGGTGGTCAGAATCCTGTTGGTGGTAGGCACGTCCGTGCAAGTGAGAAGCGGCCCCACTCTCTCGCCCGAAACGACTTTTTGAATGACTTCGGCAATCTGCTGATAATTCTTGAAGCCCAAAAAGCCGTCCACTTCCGGAAGGTTTTTGGCAAACTCTTCCTTGAAGCGTTGAGGCATGCAACCGGTTACTATGATTTTCACCGGACGTTGTTTTTTAAGCTCCGCCATTTCCAAAATGGTGTCGATGCTCTCTTTCTGCGCGCTTTCGATAAATGCGCAGGTGTTGATGACGATAACGTCGGCTTCCTTGACGTCGCTTGTCAGGGAGTAGCCCGCCTGTTTCACATAGAAAAGCATATTTTCGGTGTCGACTCTGTTTTTGTCGCATCCCAAAGATATGGCTCCGACTTTCAGATTTCGCTTGTTTTCCATAGTGATTTCCTCTGATAAGTTTTTTGTGGTGTTGCGACGATTATTCCTCGCCGTAGATCTGGTTGTATTCCTCCATAGTGATGAGGACTTCTCGAGGTTTGTTTCCCGGCGGTTGCGCGGTTATATATCCTCTGTCTTCCATCATATCTATAAGCTTGGCCGCTCTGCCGAAGCCGAGCCCCATCTTCCTCTGAAGCTTGGAAATGGTGGCCTGTTGCGCCTGAATAACGAACTTCAACGCTTCCTTGAATATAGGATCGTCGGCCTTTTCGTCAAGCGGCGAAGCGTTTTGTGCTTCCAGCTGCTCGGCGGCCGCCTCTTTGTCGAAGTTGATTTCGTCTTCGATGACTTTGTCGAAATCGGTGTCGTTGTTTGCTTTTATGAAGCTTATGATGTTTGCCACTTCCTCGTCGGAGGTGAAGCAACCTTGCAAACGAATAGGATCCGGATCGGACTGCGTCTGGAACAGCATGTCGCCTCTTCCCAGAAGTTTTTCGGCGCCCTGACGGTCGATTATGGTGCGGCTGTCAACGCCCTGCGAAACGCTGAGCGCCATACGCGCCGGCAAGTTGGATTTGATAACGCCCGTGATAACGTCAACCGACGGACGTTGCGTTGCGATGACGAGGTGGATACCCGCGGCCCTTGCCACTGCGGAAAGACTTTGGATGCAGTCTTCCACTTCGCGTTTTTTCATACGCATAAGCTCGGCCATTTCGTCGACCACGATGACGATTTGCGGAATTTTGGTCATATTGTCGCTCATTGCGGCCTTCTGATTGTAACCCGCGATGTTTCTTACGTCGAACTCTTTGAACATATCGAGCCTTCTGTACATTTCGCTGATTGCCCAGTTCAATGCGTTGACGGCCTTGTCCGCCGTGGTAACGATTTCCTTTATGAGAAGGTGCGGAATGCCCTGATAAATGGAAAATTCCACTTTCTTCGGATCGATGAGGATAAGCCTTACGTCCTCAGGCGAATATTTGTAAAGTAAGGAAAGCAGCAATCCGTTGATTGCGACGGATTTACCGCTGCCCGTCGAGCCTGCGACCAAAAGGTGCGGCATGGTGGCGAGGTCTGCGCAATGGACTTTGTTTTCGATGTCCACGCCTACGACGAAGGTAAGCATGTCCTTGGTGTTGTTGAAGCTCGGATCGTCAAGCATCGTGCGAAGTTTGACGGTTCTTCTGTGAGTGTTCGGAACTTCTACGCCGAAAAGCGCTTTGCCCGGAATCGGAGCTTCGATACGGACTTTCAGTCCACCGAGAGCCATGCCGATGTCTTCTTCGAGCTCTTTGACTTTGCTGACTCTGACGCCGTCAGGAAGTTTCATTTCGAACCTGCTGAAGGTCGGGCCCTGCGTGAGGTTTTCGACGGTGGCGTAAATTTTGAATTGCGCAAACTTGTCCTCCAGTTTCGCTTTAAGCTCGGAAAAGTCTTCCTGCGGAAGGTCCGTGGCTGTTTCCTTGCTCAAAAGATCGATCGGAGGAGCTTTGTACGGCCTCAAAACCTTTTTCTCGGCCATAGTCTGCTCGATGGTTATCTGCTCGCCAGAAAGTTTAGGCCGGTCGGCAGGCTTGCGTTCGTCGATTTTTATAGGTTTGACGTCTTCCAGAAAGTCGGTTGTTGCGGAAGTTTTCGACAAATTAGGGTTCGACTCTTCCTTCTTGATTTCCGGCTCTTTTCTGACGTATTCGGATTTCGGAGCCGGTTTTGGCTCGTCCGCTTTGACGGTTTCGACAGGTTTTGGAGTGTAATCTCTGTCTTCCCCGAACAGCGAGAAAATGGAACCGCGAGTGGATTTCTTTTCTTCCGCAGGGGTTTCCTTTGCCGGTTCCGGCTTAACTTCCTCCTTAACTTCCGGTTTAGGTTGAGGTTTTTTGTCTTCCTTTGCGGCAAATTCGACAGGCTTCGGGTTGTAGTCCCTGTCTTCACCGAACAGCGAGAAAATGGATCCGCGAGTCGATTTCTTTTCTTCCTTCGGCTCTTCCGCCTTAATTTCCGGCGCGGCAGGCTTTGGCTCCGGCTTGACTTCGTTTTTAACTTCCGGTTCCGGCTTTTTGACCTGACTGTCAAAGACCGTCGGCTGCTCGAAGGTTTCGGCGTTTAGGGAAACCTTGCTGTTGGTTTCGGCGTAGTCGGACGGAACCACCTTTTTGCCGAGGTTGGTTTCGGCGCCGAGCGGGCCGTCCAGAATGTTCTGAATGGCTTTAGGAAGCTCGTTTTCCTTTACGTGCATAAAGTTGCCGTTTGCGTAAAGCTCTTCTTTGGAGGCCTTCGGCTCTTCCTTTTTCTCTTCCGCTTTAGGCGCGGGAACAGGTTCGGAAGCTTTAGGCGCGGCCTTTTTGTTTTTGCCGCTGCCGAAAATATCCTTCTCGGTGAGTTCGCTGTTTAAGATATCGTAATATCTATCCTTAAATTCCGCGTTCTGCTCGTCTTCGTTGCGGCTTATGCCGAAACGATCGTAAACGCTTTGTCCGCCGCGCGGCAAAACAGGGCTGTCGCCCAAGCGATTCGAGCGGACGCCGCCTGCTATGCTGCTGTAAAGCTCGGCAAGTTTTTCCTGATATTTTCTGTCTTCCTCGGCTTTTGCGGCCATGGCTTCTTCGGAAATGAAGCCTTTGCTGTAAGCGGAATATTCGGGTTTTTTGCCGTTTTTATCTTCGGTGGTGCGTTTGCCGCCGAAAAGTTTTTCCTTGCTGCGACGCTTTTTGGCGGTTTCTTCGTCCTCGAAAACGGGAGCCGCTTCCTGCGGTTCGGAGCCTTCGCTGCCGAACGGAGCGTTCACGTCCTTCGGATACAATAAGTCTATCTGCAAATCCTGTTTGGATTTTTTCTGTTTCTTTTCGCCGAAATCGTCGGTGTCGTTAAGTTTTCCCATAAACATACTCCTGCCGCTTCCGAGGTCCACAACCTCTTCTTTCACGCCGTCATCGGTGAAGGTTACGACCTTTGCGGAACCCTTGGAAGCTTTTTTGTTGTCGATTTTTGTGGTTTTGGTTTTGTAGGCCGGTTCGCGTTTCAAAAGCGGATAGAAGCTTAAAAACACCACCGTGAAAAACAGCAACATAAAAATGAGCAAGCTGGCCGTGATGCCCACGATCTTCATCACCGGATACAAAAACACTCCGCTGACAAGGCCGCCCGCCGTGGTGGAATTGTAGCAATTTTTCAGATATTCGCCGTAGTTATTGCTGGAAAGAAGCGCGGTTCTGCTGGTCAGGACGTGCAAAGTCAGCACTCCGAGAACGAACAGCAAAAAGTACTTCAGAATTTTTGCCGCAGGAAGGCTGACGGTTTTCCCGACGAGGATCATAACGCCCAAAATCGCGCCGCAGATAGCGTACGCGTAAGCGACGAGCCCCAAGGTCCCCACCAAAAAGTCGGCGGCAAGCTTCCCCACTCCTCCGAAAAGGCCGAAAAGGCACAACGCCGAAAGAGTGCAAATTATAACCACCAAAAGCCCGCCGGCAATACGGTTGAAACCGTTTCCGTCGGGACTATGATATCTTTTGTCAGAATAATATCTGTCGTCGTAACTCAAAACTTCCTCCGATATACACTCGCACCGTAACAAAAAAACCTTATATATAGTGCAAAATGTCTATAAATGCGTATGCGCACACACAATATATAGTTATTATAACACAATTATATAAGGTTTTCAACAGTTTTAATAGGAATTTTCAAAAATTGTGCCGCCTAATCTCGGGGCGCAAAGTGCTTGGTCAAATCCACTTCGGTTTTAGGGCCGACGTAGCTTATGACCACGCGCGAAAAATCGAACACTCTTTCGATGACGCGCTTTACGTCGTCCAAGGTTACGGCGTCGATTTCGTTCATGCGTTTTTCGGCGTCGAAAAGCGTCCCCGTACCCATTGCGTAACGTCCGTTAAGGCGCATAAGCGTGGACGACGACTCCTGCCCGAAAACGAAGGCCGACTTAAGCTGCGCTTTGCCCTTCGAAAATTCGGCTTCGGTTATGCCCTCCGCTTTAAGCTTGTCGATTTCCCGTCTGACCGCACCGACCGCCTTATCCAGATTGTCGGAGTTCGTTCCGATATAGACGGAATAGCACCCCTCCTCGGTGTACGCCGACGGATAACTATAGACCGAATAAGCAAGCCCCAGTTTTTCCCTGACTTCCTGGAAAAGTCTGCCGCTCATTGTGCCGCCGAAAACGCTGCTGAGTATCTGAAGCGCAACGGTGTCGGGATCGTATTCTTTAAGTCCCTTAAATACGATAAGCACGTTTCCCTGTTCGGTTTTTTTGAATTTGGTAACTTGCGCAACCGTGCCGACGGATTGTTCGATTTTGACGATTTTTTTCGTTTTTTTGGAAAATTTGTCCGAAAAATCTTTTTTTATCGTATCGTAAACAGCCTTCCACGGAAGGTTGCCGCACACGCTGACGGTGGTGTTGTCGGCGGTGTAAAAGTCGTTCATATACTCAAAAATCTGTTCTCTCGAAATGGATTTAACGTTGTTTTTTCCGCCCAGAATCGGCCTCGAAAGACTGTTGGTTTCAAACCATTTTGCCGCCGCGATTTCCGCCGCAACGTCGGACGGATCGTCCTCGTTCATGTCGATTTCTTCAAGAACGACGCCCTTTTCTCTGGCCATTTCTTCCTCTGAAAAAACCGAATTGAAATACATGTCCGACAGCAGCTCCGCGCACTTTTCAAAGTCTTCGTCGATGGAAACCGTGTAAAAACAAGTGTTGGTTTTTGAGGTGTAGGCGTTGATGTCGGCGCCGATTTTTTCCATGCTTTCGGCAATTTCGAAGGCCGATTTTGTGGCCGTTCCCTTGAAAAGCATGTGCTCGATGAAGTGCGAAATGCCGTTATTTTCGGCGGTTTCGTTTCCGGAACCGGTGTTCACGAACACGCCGACCGCCACCGAACGAACGTACGGAAGACGCTCGTAAACCAATTTAAGACCGTTTTTGAATTTGTAAAGTTTTTTCATATCTGATTTATCTCCGAATTTAACAATAATTATATCATCAAATTCGCCTTATGTAAACCTTTTGGCGTCCCGTTATAGTCCCAAATTTTCACTTACGGTGACAACTCGCATGCCCTTTGCCGCAACTTCCGCCAAAATTTTAGGCAGGGCGCTTAAAGTGTGCGCCGTCGGGTGCATCAGAACGAGATCTCCTGCCGCCATATTCTTCACCGCGCGGCGATACACCAGATCCGGATCCTTGTCGCGCCAGTCGATTGTATCCCGCGTCCACATAACGGTTGTGAAGCCGTTTTTCCGACAGAACGCAAGCGTGTCGTCGTTAAACGCGCCCGACGGCGGAGCGAACAAATAATTGCCCTTATAACCCACGATTTCGTCAATTAAACGCTGATTCATCACGATTTCGTCAAAATTTTGGTCATAAGTAAGCTTGCTGTGATCTTTGTGAAAATAGCCGTGATTGCCTATTTCGAACCCTCTTTCCGAAAGCGTCCGAACCAGCCCCACGTTGTCGTCGGCCCAGCTTCCGCCCACAAAAAACGTGCATCTGAAACCGTATTTTTCCATAAGCTCGGCCATAGGGAGAACGTATTCCGTCCCCCAATAAACGTTTATCATAAGGCTTATTTTGTCGCCCGTTTTGTCGCCCGAATATATCGGCGACGGCTTTTCACCGAACACGCTGATTCCTCTTCCAGATCCCGTCGTTACCGCCAGAAGCGCGAATAATGTCAAAGCTATCACGATGTTTGCCGTTATGTTTCTGAATTTTTTCATACAAAATTTTATTCTTCGACAAGCAAAATTATCACAGTTTCGGCCACAAAAAAAAGCCTCGGTCGATTGCCGAGGCATAAATTTTGACTGTTTACAGTTTCTTGACGAGTTTAAGGTCAACGCCCTTGTCGGACACTTTGATGACTTCAACTTCAACCATGTCGCCGATGTTTACGACGTCTTCAACCTTTTCGACGCGCTCTTTGGCGAGCTTGCTGATGTGAACGAGGCCGTCTTTGCCCGGAGCCAGATTTACGAATGCGCCGAATTGCATGATTCTGACGACTTCGCCTTGGTAAACGTCGCCGACTTCAGGATCGTGGACGATGTTAAGAATGATCTTCTTGGCTTTTTCGCAAGCGTTGATGTCTTCGTTGCTGACGAAAATCATACCTTCGTCGTTGACGTCGATTTTAACGCCGGTCTGATCGATGATGCCGTTGATGGTCTTGCCGCTCTTGCCGATGACGTCGCCGATCTTGTCAGGATCAATCTGGAAGCTCAGGATCTTCGGAGCGTAACGGGACAGCTCTTTGTTAGGTTCAGGGATACATTCGGCCATTTTGCCGAGGATATGCAATCTGCCCTGACGAGCTTGTTCCAAAGCGGTGTGCAGAATTTCTTCGTCGATACCTTTGATTTTGATATCCATCTGGATTGCGGTGATGCCGTCCTTGGTGCCTGCGACTTTGAAGTCCATATCGCCGAGGAAGTCTTCAAGGCCCTGAATATCGCTCATGATGGCGACTTTGCCGTGTTCTTCGTCCTTAATAAGGCCCATAGCGATGCCCGCCACAGGAGCTTTGATAGGAACGCCTGCGTCCATAAGAGCCATGGTGCTGCCGCAAACGGATGCCTGAGAAGTGCTGCCGTTGGAGGACAGAATGTCGGATACGGTGCGGATTGCATACGGGAATTCGGCTTCCGAAGGAAGAACCGGTTCGAGGCTTCTTTCAGCGAGTGCGCCGTGGCCGATTTCACGTCTGCCCGGACCTTTCATGCCCTTTGCTTCGCCGGTGGAATAAGGAGGCATGTTGTATTGATGCATATAGCGTTTGAAGTTATCTTCTTCGATGCCGTCGAGCTTCTGAACTTCGCTGAGGCTGCCCAAGGTGCAAGTGGTGAGAGCCTGAGTCTGACCACGAGTGAAGATCGCGCTGCCGTGAACTCTCGGCAAAATGCCGTGTTCGCACCAGATAGGACGAATTTCGGTGAGGCTTCTGCCGTCAGGACGAACGCCGTCGTTGATGATTTTGGCGCGGACTTTTTCTTTCTTCATTGCGTACAGAACTTCGCCGACGAATTTGAGGTCGTCAGGATATTTTTCCGCAAAGTATTCGGCGGCTTCTGCATTCAAAGCGTCGTCGCGTTTTTCTCTTTCGGTTCTGTCGAAAGTGTCCAGAACGTAATCCATCTTTTCGCTGCCCCAAGCGCGGACGTCTGCCTCGAGTTCGGGAGAAGCGTGTTCGATGGTGATGTCTTTTTTAGGTTTGCCTACTTCTGCGGCAATTTCTTCGATCCATGCAACGATACGTTTGATTTCTTCGTGACCGAACAGGATTGCGTCCAGCATTTCTTTTTCGGAAATGATTTTTGCGCCTGCTTCAACCATCAAAATGGCCTGCTTGGTGCCGGAGAGCGAAAGATGCAGCAAGCTTCTTTCACGTTGTTCGCTGTCAGGGTTGATGACGTATTTGCCGTCAACGTAACCGACGATAACGCTGCCGGTAGGGCCTGCGAACGGAATATCGCTTATGGACAGAGCGATGCTGCTGCCGAGCATAGCGTAAACCTCAGGCGGAATGTTGTTGTCAACGGAAAGCGGAGTGCAAACAACCGCTACGTCGTTATAAAATCCCTTCGGAAAAAGCGGACGGATAGGTCTGTCGATAAGACGGCTGGTGAGAATAGCTTTGTCGCTTGCTCTGCCTTCGCGTTTGGTGTAACCGCCGGGGATTTTGCCGACTGCGTACATTTTTTCAACGTAGTCAACTCCCAAAGGGAAAAAGTCAACGCCTTCGCGTTTGGTTTTAGCCATCGTCACGTTGGTCAAAACCGCAGTGTCGCCGCAACGAACCAAGCAGCTTCCGTTTGCCTGACCGCAATACGCGCCTACTTCGACCGTAACTTCACGGCCGCCGATGATGTTCTTAAAAATTTTTCTTTCCATGTTTCCTCCAACGTCGCACCCAAATCCCGAATGCGACAAAATTTTTCTTTTTTTTAGGGTTTTTTTACGAAAAATGGGGATGCCGAAAGCATCCCCATAAAACGGACTATTTTCTCAGACCCAATTTTTCGATCAAAGCACGATATCTTTCGATGTCTTCTTGCTTCAGATATGCCAACAAGCTGCGGCGAGCGCCGACCATTTGCAAAAGGCCTCTGCGGCTGTGATGATCTTTTTTGTGAACTGCAAGGTGAGCGTTGAGCTCAGCGATGCGAGCGGTCAAAAGCGCAACCTGAACTTCCGGCGAACCGGTGTCGTTTTCGCTTCTTTGAAAATCTTTGATAATTTGTTGTTTTTGAAGTTTATCCATTGTTTAGCCTCCTTCGTTGGATAAATGATTTACCGAAAGCAACGTAAGACTTCGGAGTTTCAGTCAAACCTTGCCAAAGGTACGAAAATATCTTACCATAAATAAAAAATTATGTAAACAATTTTTCAGCGGTTTTGAAAATTATTTCCAAAAATTTTCCGTTCTGGTTTTAACTTCTTCAAACCGTTCGACGTATTCCTTCACGGCCTTGAAATCCGCCTGCCGCTCTATCCTGCCTTCCTTTGGAAAAACCCTTTTGGAAATGCTGCCCGCGCCCGCGGCGAGAATGGACGTCGATTCTTCCATTATGTCCACGTTGTATATGCAGATTTTGCCTTCTTTCGCGTAGCCCGTGTTTTCCAGATTTCCCGAAACGTGTTTCTGGCGATACATATAGTACGGCAGGTATCCGTGCTTTTTCAGTTCGGCGTCGGCGTAGAAAACCATTTGGTTTGCAAGCAAATTGTCGGTGTTGTCGTGGCCGGAAAGCGTAAGTTCGCTTCCTCTCTTCAGGCTCAAAGTGTGCACCGTGATATTCTCCGGCGACAATTCCACCGCGCTGTCAACGCTGAATTTGAAGTCTTCGAAAGTTTCTGAGGGAAGCATTGCGATAAGGTCGAAGTTGACATCGAAATCGTAGTCCTTCGCAAGCTCCACCGCGCGGTAAAAATCCTCTACCGTGTGGTCGCGCCCGATAAGGCGCAAGGTCTTGTTCCAAAAGGTTTGAGGATTGATGCTGATTCTGGTTACTCCCG